>Ga0129333_10000506_pt1 | contig 32189 bp, 19 predicted proteins | sample CPB6_08_DNA_FD_94474 | JGI IMG/M metagenome (GOLD analysis project Ga0129333, IMG submission 94474) | Freshwater to marine salinity gradient microbial communities from Chesapeake Bay, USA - CPBay_Sum_0.6_0.8_DNA | ecosystem: Environmental > Aquatic > Marine > Coastal | place: USA: Chesapeake... | reverse complement strand
TAATACAATCTAAATAATATTGTTCACTATTTGAAATAGCAAACTAATTAGATTAATGGCAAAGACTAATCGTAATCAAACTCAATCATTCAAAGCACAGTTTGAAGATGAGTATGAAGATTTCGGGTATAATGTAAAGAATGCCCGAAGATATCAGTCGAAACAGAAACGTACACCAAAATTCAAGGATCAGGATGATACGTATGACAGTTATTGAACTGTCCATAACCCCTTGACTCTGGCATCGATATCGGTTACATTACATTTGTTCAATCAATTTGATTCAATGAACACCGAATTCTTCAAGTCTTTCGTGAACACTCTGCTGTTCAATATTGCTACCATTGCTGCTATCGTAGCAGGTGTGGTTAGCTATACCTATCGTGCTGCCCGAGTTTGGTATGCTAACGGTGGCAAACAAGATCTTATCAACTTCGGGTGTACAGTTACAGCATTTGTTAACAAATTGTCTGAGAAGGTATACTATACTCTGGAGGATGCTGAGATCGCTACTGTGTGACAGTTATAGAGGTGTCCACTAATCTCCCCAGTGGGCACCTTTTGCTGTATTGTATTGAAGTCGTCAGGAATTGATCCTTTGAAAGACATCCGAATCCGAGTCGAAACTGCCGATGGTTGTTGTACCATTTGGTATGAAAGAACTAAGGCAAAATGTTCAACAATTCAAGAACGAGTCTACAATCAACTGTGTGGACTTAACATTAAAGAAATCGACGTTTCTGTGATTGGTGCCTGACATGAACAAAGCAGACCTAATTGATGCCTACGCCCAGCAAATCCTGGACAGTATGGACATGAAAACACTAGAACAGTTTGCATACGATTGTCTGGTGAATAACCTCAACGATTATACTGAGGATGAATTGATCACTGAGGTTAGTGAGACCTATCCCGAACTGCTAGAAGATACAGAACCTGTGTATCCTACAGAGGTGACAGAACTTGCCGACAGCAATCTAAACACTAAAGACGGTATCACCACCCCATGGTGACAGTCTGACAGGTGTCCACAGGGGGTTGACTCTGCCCCCTATCCCCTCTATATTGATCAAGTCAACAGCAAACGACCCATGAGGAAGATCGAACGCCAGATGAACGCTGCTATCACCAGCGGCAACGATTGGCAGTCGGGCAATACAATGGTCACCCACCAAGATGGTGTGGCATTTGTATTCCTTCACGGCAACAATATCGCCCAGGTTGGTGATACTTTCATCCGTTTGTTTGATGGTGGTTGGCAATCGAACACCACCAAATCTCGCCTGAATGCTATTCTGGCAGAGCACGGTGAACCTGGAGATTGTGTATTCCAGAAGAAATTTGAGTGGTTTGTTCGTATGAACACCGCCCAAGGATTGACCACAATTCCTTTCTTCTCTAGCATGAGACTTGGTTGATCGATGCACTACAACATGCCCTGTCTTGGGTCATGTGTAGAATATTCAAGACCCCGACACACGGGGTCTTTTTTATTATACATAATGATCAGATCTTTTATCAAAAAATTATCATGACTCTACAAGAAATGTATCAAGAAATGGAAGAACAATTGATGGAAGATTGTCTGCTAGGTTACAATGATCAGTCATTTTATGATGATGGTTCTGTTGTTAGTTTGGAGATCGATTTTACGACCCAAAGTTAAACAAATGCTGCGGCCGCGGTGCCAGTCGCCAGACTGTCCACTGTGCCCCTGGAATCGCCCCGACCCGTGCCTATAATGACTGAAGTTCAAACCAAGGGAATGACCCACTACAACCCCTACGCTCAGCAGATCCTGGATAAGGGTCGGGACCTGCCCACGACCCCTGCCCCTAAGGCACAGTACCCACGCACTATCGGCGGTCGGGTGTTCGCCACCGAGGCAGACTATAAAGAGGCGCTTGCCGACTTCCTGAATGGCATGTGACGGTTGGACAGGTGGCACTGAGGGATCGCCACCCTCCTGCCGATGCCCTACAATGGTCACATAAGGGGAGGAACGGCGGGGGCAACCCCACAGACCCCTTAACCTCGCTCCAGGAACTAGCACCACTGCTAGAATGTGGGAACTAGGGGCACCCACAACCCCAAACCAATTCTTTTCAACAATGTCTGTCACTTTGACCGTTAACTACAAAGAAGTTCTCGACGCTGTTACTGTTGAGAAGATCGATGAACTTCTGGAGGAGAACTATGCTCTGGATGACATGCTAGAGTTCATCGATGCCCACAATTCTGACGACTTCTGCAACTTCTACGAAGAATACGTCCGTTGTGGTGAAGCAATCGGTTTCGAGGCAGTTGACGCTTTCATCGAAGAAATGGGCGACATGTCTTATGTTGACTGCTGTGATGAACGCTACCGTGGGTGCTATTCTAACGAGGCAGACTTCGCTGAGGAATACTATAGCGAACTCTACGAAGTTCCCTCTGCTCTGGTGATCGATTGGCAGGCAACGTGGGATACCTCACTTCGCTACGATTTCACCTCTTGTGATGATGGCACTTCCTACCGCTCCTGCCACATCTTTAGCGACTACTAGGTGACAGTCGGGGCAGTGTCCACTGCTGCCCCCTTGCCTCCCCCTGCTGCCTGTAGACTGACCTCAGTTCAAACAAACGACCCATGGCACTGACCTACAACGGTTGGACAAACTACGAAACCTGGAATGTCGCCCTGTGGATGCAGAACGATGAGTTTCTGTACAACACCGCCAAGGCATGTGTTGAATACTGTGGCGACAGCGAGACCCCATGGGATAAGTTTGTTCGCTGTATGGTTGACGGGCAGATCGGACGCCACCTAGGACAAACGCCCGATGGGGTAGCATGGGATTCTGCCATGATCAACGATCGCCAGATCAACGACATGATGGCAGACCTGTGAAGAACAAACGTACCATGAAAACCGTGCTGATCGTGCTCGCCGCCATTATCCTATGGCAACCCCTCCAACCCGTTCGGAATGTGACAGCAGAGGCACTGTACACAGCAGGCGACCTGATCCGCCGCTGACCCTGTAGACTTCTCTCAACAGCAAACGACCCATGATCCGAATCAACACCATCGGCAGCGACGCTATCAACCGAATGACCGTCGATCCCCTGAAGGGTAGCGTTCGGGTTCGCTTCTGTGGTGGCAGCAAGTTCTACCGCTTCGATGGCGTCTCCCGTCGTGCCATCCTCTCGCTGCTGGCATGGCAGGATCGCTCCTTGGGACAGTGGGTGAACTGTCACTGCCTCTCTCGCTGAGTGGCGCTGCTGCCTGTAGGATAACCACAGATCAAACGAACCGACATGACCCACACCATCGCTGTCCAACCTACCGCTTGGGGCGAGTTCGATCAGTGGGGTTGCCAGTGGGCAACCGACATGAACCATGCCTACCGTATCGCCCAGCAGTTTGGCGAACCCTGCATGATCTGGATGTGCCCCGTTCACGGTGCCCCGATGAAGTGGTGCCGTGCCACCGAGATCACCGACGCCATCGCTGACCTAGTGTTCGGTGTGTGAACTGTCCACTGCCCCCCTCTAGGGGCATCCCCCGCCTGTAGACTAACAGCATGAACAAAACCAAACTCGACATGTCCGCCATCCTCGCCCAGTACACCGCCAAGGTCGTGGCAGAGGAGAAGATCCGCCAAGAGATCCGAGATGGCATCCGCCCCATCCCTGCCCCCATCACCGAGTGGAACATCAGCGACCGTGACTGAGGGGGCGACCCCCACACCAACCACACCACACAGCACCCGATGAACTTCGCCACCGCCACCCCTGCCGAACTCGCCGCCGCTGGGTTCGCCTTCAAGACGGTTCGCCCTCGCCGCCCCCGCAAGGGAGAGTTGATCTGCCAGCGGGTCGGATTCAAGACTAAGCGAGGCAGTCAGCAATGGCGTGACCGTGAGGCGATCTCCTCGCCCTCTGCCTACGCCGTGGTGATGGGCAACGGTTGATCCTAGCACACCCCCTTGGGCACACCCCAGGGGGGACTGTTATTTTATAACGTTATCGTTATGTCGGCGGGGCCGAGCGATGCCAAAAAAGTACCTTCTTTCTAACCTACAAACGTTTCCCAGCGCCCGATAAATATTTTACGGGTCCCTCTATATAAAAAAATTTCCCGCCAAAAAAATTATGAAAAAAGGTCAACATCTTAGCAAAGCCACCACAAGGGCAATGCACCTGAATACTCGGAAGAACATGAGGGAGTCTTACAAATCTATGAAAAATCAAATTAAGAAATCAAAATGAAACACAAAGTTACTTACAGGACGCCTGACGGCGTATTACAAGAGACAATGTTTGATCAATTTGACGAATTTTGTGATAACATTGAAAGCGTAGCTCAGCAATACTACGATGAGCTTAAAGCTCCCACAGATCTCAGCGTAGAAACTATCCTAGACAATGGAGAAACTCGAAATGAACGATTATCTATCGAAGAAAGAACTGAGCTCTTATCTGAGTAAAATGGAGTTGCTCTACCGCCCTCCAGGACGTTCCGAGCACTTAAAGATCACAGAGTACCTAGACGAAGTAGAACACCGCTTACAGAGGATTGAAGATGCCATTGCTGGTCACGAAAGAAACACTTGACACCCCCAGTTCAGATGGAACATGTTTATATCCTGCCAAGGCACTAGGAGGGCAAGCAATCAAGTCACCTGGCATTTATATTAATAAGCAACCAGCAGAGTACTATGTGACTGGTACAACTGCCGATAATGTTGAGGGGCAGAAGATTAATCCTCTATCACCTCTACCATGTCAACCTGGCACGAGAGTGATCCAAGCAGCTGTCAACACTTCTGTCTTTTTTGATAAGAAGTTGCCAGCAGTACAGGGAGATAAGGCACAATTAATCGGTACTGACAGACCACTGACAGCACCGTTTGGAGATCCCACAGTCATTATTGGCAGTCGTGGGTAATTATGGTATAATACAGTAGTTCATTGAGGTAATTATGGCAAAATCAAAAGTTGGTCTGGTAAAATCTGGATATACTCCTGGTAAACCGAAGCTCACTCGCCAGGGGCGTTCTATGAACACTAAATACTCTGCGACATCTCGTAATGGCGCTAGGAAGAAGTATCGTGGACAAGGCCGCTGAGGTAAGAGAGTGGATTAAGAATATTTCCGTGAAGCGTGAGGAGCTAGGTGGGTATTCCATCTGCCCTTACGCTTTTTCAGCATCGGTGATCATTGAGGAACGCGCTCTGAGCAATGTGACTCTGATAAAAGGCGCGGATGTTGTTATCTTTATTGTTGAAGATGACGTAACGGTAGCATCGATGCTCCAAAAGGTTGATGAACTTAATATGACTTATAGGGATTATATTTGGTTAGATGATCATAAAGAAGAAACAACCTTTATCAATGGAGTTCAGTCGAATTTTGGTAAAGCTAACTTAATATTATGCCAACACCGTGATAAATTATTAAAGGCACGTGCCGATTTATCAAAAACAGATTATTATAAGTACTGGTCTGACGAAATGTACAATCGAATAGTAAAAGGGATAGGAACCCCTTAAAAAGTTCTGTTCAACCCCATAAAGGAGAAAACAGATGGCAAAATCACCAGTAGATAAAGGTGATGACTTTATCAAGTCAGGAATGACTTTAATTACAGATCCAGCATCAGATAAATTGTTACAAAAATCAAAATATAAAATTCCAGAGGACAGATATTCTAGACCTTGTGGTGGGGCAGGTGGGTTTGATGATTTTGTTGAGAGGTGGCATCAATAGAGATAAATAGTTAAAAACTATCTCTAATGCCTACTTTTCAGACCTTTAAGGATTTTAATCTGAATTTTAAGCCTCATCCAGTTACAGGCGATTTACAGGTATTAAAGGATACTGCAGACATCAGACAATCAATAAAGAGTCTTTTGCTAACCAAAAAAGGCGAAAGACTCTTTAAGTCTGATATCGGTACTGGATTATATGATTTATTATTTGAACCACTTGATTTTGGTACTGCTTCCATCATTCGTGATGAGATTTATGCTGTATTGAGAAAATACGAAACCAGAGTCAGAATTAGAGATCTTACTGTAGATACTAATTTTGATGACAATGGTTATGACATTTCTCTAACGTATGAAGTGATTGGTCGTGATGATTTACAAGCAAACGTAGAATTCTTCCTAGAGAGTGCTAGATAACCATGCCATCATACGTACAAGTCTCTAATTTAGACTTTAACCAAATAAAAACAGCTCTTAAGGAATACTTAAGAGGACAATCGGACTTCACTTCGTATGATTTTGAAGGATCGGCAATGAGTGTCCTGTTGGATGCCCTTGCCTACAACACTTATTATAGTGCCTTCAATGCCAACATGTTGGTGAACGAGTTATTTCTCGATTCAGCGACATTAAGAGATAACGTAGTAGCTTTAGCAAAGCAACTAGGATACAGACCAAAGAGCATTGTAGCTCCTGTAACAACGATTAGTTTTAGTGTTAGTTATCCACAATCAGCACCTAAAGTTGCCAAATTACAAAAAGGAACTGGATTTACAACAACCTTTGATGATACATTATATTCTTTTGTCGCTGTAGACAACCACACAACCCCTGTACAGAATGGAACAGCATATTTTGAAAATATACCCGTATATGAAGGAACTGTTATTACAACGACATACACAGTAAATTCATCTTTACCACAACGATTTATTTTACAGAACCCAAACGTTGATATTAGTTCAATTCGTGTAAACGTTTATCCGAGTGTACAAGCAACTTCATATCAGACTTACGACTACTCGGATAATATTTTAGATGTAACACCACAGTCAAGAGTCTTCTTTCTTGAAGAGATTGAAGATGAAAGATACGAATTATTTTTTGGCGACGGTGTTTTAGGGAACAAGCTAGAAAATAACAACAAAATTGAAGTATCATATCTCACTACAAACGGTCCTTCTACAAATGGAGCGAAGAATTTTACATTCAACGGCGTTGTAACCGATTTGTTTGATGTTTCTGGGTATCCATATAACGTTAACATCACATTTTCTGATGTGGCAAATGGTGGTGCTGGCGTAGAAAGCATTGCTAAGATTAAGTATAATGCCCCAAAATATTTTGGAACTCAAGATCGTGCTGTAACTTCTTCAGATTATGCTAGCATCGTGAGGAAAATCTACCCAGCAGTTTCTGACATCATAACTTTTGGTGGAGAGGAAGATCTTCCCCCAGAATATGGAAAGGTTAAGATTGTTATTAAACCATCAAATGCTAGCTTCTTATCTTCTAGCACAAAAAGAGATATTGTAGCTAAACTCAAAAAATATATGGTTGCTTCTGTGACACCAGAAATTATTGATCCTTCATTACTTTACATTGAAGCAACGTCATCAATTTTCTACGCTGTAAACAATACAACATTAAGACCTGAAGAAATTAGAAATAAGGTAATCAACGCTATCGAAAGTTATCTTGTTCAATCTACAGTAGAAAAATTCAACGGGAAGTTTAGATTTAGTAAATTTGTATCAGTTATCGATAATGCTGATCCATCTATCAATTCAAATGCCACATCTATTATGATGAGGAAAGATTTTTATCCACAGCTCAATTCCTCTTCATATTATGAGCTTTGCTATCAAAATCGTTTTGACAAAGATTGTGAGGGTCCAACTCTCATGTCAACTGGATTTAAAGTGACCGAATTCCCAACTTACACAGTCTATTTCGAGGATAAGGATGGCATAATCTACCTATATAGATTAGACAGTTTAACAGGTGAAAAAATTATATTAAATGATTCTCTGGGTACGGTTGATTATGCTAAAGGTGAAATCAAACTTTATAATGTAACTATCATTCAAGGTAGTTTTGGTGATAACAGAATTGAAGTACGGGTTAAACCCTTTTCTAATGACATCAGTGCTTCAAGAGAAGTGTACCTAGATGTTGATGTTGTTAGAAGTAAATTTACGGCATATCCAGAGTAATTAAATGGCTCCAAAAAAGAGAAGGATATCATCCCTGATTGATTCACAACTTCCAGGGTTTATAACAAATGAGTATGAGAATTTTTCTAAATTCATAGAAAAATACTATGAGCATTTGGAGTCTGCTGGTCAGCCATTGGATATTATATCCAATTTAGATCAGTATAAAAATATTGACTATTATGAAGAACATTTACTCAAGCAGTCAACTACATTGACAGCAAATGTAAATGCCGATGCCACAACTATTTCCGTAGATGATGCAACATCATTCCCGAAAGAAAATGGCTATATCAAAATAGGCAATGAAATTCTATTTTACCAGGAAAGAACTGATACTCAGTTTTTATATGTGTCTAGAGGAGTAAGTGGTAATACAACTCTAGGAGACTTGTATCATTCTTCTACATTTGTTACTACGGCAGCACAAGCACATTATACAGGTGACGATGTACAAAACATTAGTAATTTGTTTTTGTATGCTTTAGTCAAAGAATTTGAAAAAACTTATCTCGGGTCTTTTCCAGAGGCATATTTAAAGCGTGATGTAGATAAAAGAACGCTAATTAAGAATATTGGCAAATTTTATAGAGCAAAGGGAACTGATAGATCTATAAAATTCATTTTCAACTCAATCATTTCCCAAACTCAAGATGATGTACCAGAAGTATTCAATCCAAAAGATTTTACACTAAAATCTTCGGTATCCGATTGGGTAAGTGATTATGTTTTAAAAGTAAAAGTTACTTCTGGAAATCCATTTAATTTAGTTGGGAGAATAATTACTCAAGAATTAGATTCTTTTGATGAAACATTGACATTTGCTTCTGCTGTAGTAGATAATGTAATTGACATTGGTGACGATTTCTATCAGTTAGTTCTAGAACCAAGCACCATAAACGGGCAATTTAAAGTTGCCAGCGAAACAACTACAACAACAGCTACTTCAAACACTCTTACTACTGGCGATAGAATTAACGTCAAATCTACATTTGGTTTTCCTCAGCAAGGAAAAATTCTATTAGGCGATGAAGTAATTGTATATTCAGATAAAACTGTAAATCAGTTTATTATTGATAATAGAGTAGGTCCAATTAGAAATCATGGTGATAACGAGACTGTTTATTCATATTCATCAATTAATGATGGTAATGGTGTACGTTTAACTTCGTTTGGATTAATTTACAACCTAATCCCTTCAAAATCTGCTCCATATTCGAGCACAGAAGATTTTGTTGAAGTTTCCGAATCTGGATTTCAAACTTTAGATCCAATCATCTTTAACAGAAATCAAAACAGAAATAGATGGTTGATTAATACAGATCCAGATTTAAATCCAACTTATATCAAAGGAGTTCAATCCAAGTATTCAGCTGATATTGGAGCAATTTTAGAAGATGATCAATATTATTATATTTGTTCTTCTGGATATCCAAAGGGCAATCTTCTGGTAGATACCAATTATACAGAACAACTGAATGATCAAAAACATCTGAAACTTATCAGAAAAAAACCAATTACTACTACGGAAGTATATACAACTCCATCCAGAGACGTTGGAATTTTTATAGATGGAGCTGTAGCAATTGGTTATAAAGATACGGATGGAATTAAATATGGACCTATAGTTTCAACTTCTATTACCAATAGAGGAGTTTCATATGCTGCTGCTCCCTATGTTTTAATTGACGAAGTTCCAGGCAAAGCTAGAGCAAATCTGGCAGGTTCTGTTGTAGATTCCATAGAAATTTTAACAACAGAAAATTATAAAAAAGATCCAACTATTAGAATTACTTCTGGTGAAGGAGCTATTCTTTCTCCTGTTATTACTAATGGTGCTATTACTAGCATAGATATTGTAAATCCAGGCAAATACTATTCTTCGCCACCAAAAATTATTATTATTGATACCTTAGGCAAAGGAAATTTTGCTGAATATGAAGCTATTTTATCTTCGAAGGGAGAAATAGAATCTGTTCGTAAAATTAGTAAAGGAAGATTTTATACCAGAGGATATACCACTGTTATAGTTGAGCCTGCTGGTAAGAATGCCTCAGCAACAGCAGAGATCAAAAAGTGGGTTTACGATAGATATAATCGAGTAAAAAACAATTTAGATTCTAGTAATGGCACGATTTTAAGAAATTATAATTTAACTAGAGATTATGGATATGGTTATATTGCTAATCCCATCAATGTAAGAAAGAGAGCATATTTAACTCAGTCTGAATATACAAGCAATGTTTTATATCAAAACGTTCATTCTCCGATATTAGGTTATGCTTACGATGGCAATCCTATCTATGGCCCATATGGATATTCAAATCCAACTAACCCAACTTCAGCAATCACTAGACTATCAAGTGGATATCAGTTAAAATCTTCCAGACCAAATGGACCAGACACTGGTTTGTATCCTCTAGGAACTTTTGTAGATGATTACAAGTGGATACCTTCAGTAAATTCTGGAAAGACAGAACTTGATGTCAATAATGGAAGATTTTGTGTAACTCCAGATTATCCAAACGGAACTTATGCTTATTTCATAACTGTAGATCAAAATGAAGTTCCTAAGTTCCCATACATTATTGGTTTAAATTATTATTCTCTTCCAGTAGATTCGAATTATAATTCTGATATTTCACAGGATGATATTCCTGCTAATTTGAAAGCTTTAAAATCTTCAGCAACTGATCAAAATGGATTTGATTTTTCTGGTTTAATCAAGGATGTAGAAGTTGGTAATATATCTGGATCTTTTGTAGAGTCATCTCCAAATAATTTTTCGCCAGGAAATACTGTACATGTTGATAATACTGGAACTGATGGTTCTGGTTCGGTTTTAACTGTTAAAGAAGTTACTGGAAAAAATATATCATCAATAGAATCTGTAGAAACTAAGGCTGCTAGAGTTTTTATTCAAGAAAGCGCATATCTATTTGCTGGAGATAGAGTACAGCAAATAGATTTTGATGGAACTATCATAGCTCAGGGATATTTAATAGGTGACGTAATCAATTCAAATGATTTAGTTTTAAGAAATTCTTTTGGAACATTTGTAAAGGATGTTCCAGTTAATTCTGATACTTTAGTCGTTCAGTTAGTTTTAAGTCAAAATTCTAATTTCACTGTTGGATCGACAATGACGTTGACCAATGACGATAAAGAAGTTATAGCCACTGGTTTAATTTTAGAAACAATTACAAGACAAAACTCAGTAAAAATTAAAGTCACTTCGGGCGAATTTATTGTAACAGAAGATTATTATCTACGTAGCACAAACTTAAGTGACACTAATAGATCTAAAATAATTTCCATCCAATCTTTAAGTACTGGCCTAACTCCATATCTATATGAAGATAACCTTGCCATTGTAGAAACTTCGGAACCTCATGGTTTGGGTTCTGGTGATATGGTTGACGTTACCATTACTCCAAATGATTTTGATTCTACAACCCAATATTATGTGAGAAAAAGATTATATCAAAATGTTTCTTTAATTCCTCCAGTACATAGATCAACTATTGTTGATACTGGTGTTGGTAGTGCCGAAATTTTAAATAGTGGTAAAGGATATACTACTGATGTATATTATGATGTAGAATTAATTTTCCAGGATCAAACCAAAACTAGAAATGGACTGGGAGCTCCTGGAAATAATAAAAATGCTAGAGCTACGATCGTTGTTTCTAACCCAGCTGGGGTTGGTGCTGGCGTTGTTTCATCTATTATTCTCTCATATAAAGGAAGTGGATATAAGAGAGGAGATATTTTAACAGTTTCTGATGCTTCTTTATCGAGAGTACCAACAGAAGAAAGTTCTCAACGTTTAGTTGTTGAGGTTACTCATTCTGGTTTTGCTTTTGACAATACCGAGCTGAGATTGACAAACGTTACCAATCTTTCGAAAGATGACTATATCAAGATCGGCAATGAAATTTTATTGATAACTAAGGTCAATATTGTTACAAAATCTATTACTGTTTCAAGAGGGCAAAAAGGCACTATACCTCAAAATTATTTTGATGGATCTGAAGTTTCTTTGTATGAATCTTTTTACAGATTAGAAAATGGTTTTAGACCATTTGGAGAATCTCCAACAAAACCATATTTAATTTCATATGATAAGTCTTCACAAAATTTGAGTGTTGCTTTCGAATATTCTGTAAGTAATCCCCAAATTCTTTCAATAAGTTCTTCATTCTTTGATCAAAGTATTCCTGCTAAACTAGTTTCAATAAAATCAGTTGAAGAATCTAAGTACAAATTAGAATTTTCCACAGATCAATTTAATTTCGATACCAATCCAGTAATTAAAATTCAAAAATACTACAAATACATTTTTGATGTTAGTCACCCATCAATGGGAGATACTTATCTAGATTTTTCTTCTAGTTCTAACTATAACATTTTTACAGAAGAAAAAGAGGTTAGTACAATTTCTCCTGGTAATGCTGGATCATATGTGTCTATTAAACTTGGATTTGGTCCAGCAATTTCTTCAAACACATACCAAGAAAGAAAACCAATCAATTTCCAAAATTATTTTTACTTCATCAAAGTATCTCCAGATGTAGACACTGGTGGTTCATACTTAAGTATTGTTGACGATCCTCTATCTGGTCCAAAAAAAGTTTTATACACCACAGATACTAGATTTGTTTATTCTGTTGATAACGTTCCTGCATATGATGGAACTGGGAGTATGACATATACTACTTCATCAACTAATGCTGTTGGTAGTATTGTATCATTAAAAATTATTAATACTGGCGGAAATTATAAAAAACTACCCATTATATCTGGTATTTCACCAACATTAGAAAACGAAGCTATCGTAGATCCAGTATGGGATCCTTTGAAAAAACAAATTGTTGGATTTAATATTACTAAAAAAGGATCTGGATATATCAATCCAATTGTAGTGATTATCGATGGAGATGGAATCAATTATGAATATGAATGTGATTCTTTGAACGGTGAGTTAACTCAAGTTAGAATTAAAAAACCAGGATCTGGGTTTACATACAAACCAACAGTAAGAATTGCTGAAGGAAACGTCCGTGTTTACCTGGAATCCAAAACAATTGGTGTTCCGAAAAATGTAAAGATTAATAATCCAGGGAGAGGATATAATTCAGATACTTCTACCACTAGATTTTTCAAAGGCGCTACTACTCTGGCCTTAAAGAATATTTCTGATACATTTTTTGCTGGAGAAGTAATCACACAAGATTCTACTGGAGCTAAAGCAGTTGTTACTAATGAAGGGTGGAAAGACGGAAGTAACCTGTTAAAAGTTAGAGCAATTCAAGGTATTATCGAAAATGGCGAAATTAGAAGTCTTACTGGCAATAGAACCGCTTATGTTTATGATCAATACACAACAGAATTTTCTGTAGATCTTAGATCTTATGTAGATAATTTTGGATCTTATGCTGGTGATAGAGGAAAAATTAGCAGTGCCAATCAAAGATTACAAGATTCTTACTATTATCAAGATTATTCTTATGTAATTAAATCGAAAACATCTATTGAAGTTTGGCGAGACTTAATTAAAGAGACTACTCACCCAGCTGGATTCCAGATGTTCAGCGAGATGGTTATCGATAGTAAAGCAGACATTCCAATGCCTGTTGAACAGTCTCCAATATCACATTATACTGTTATTGAATTACCAGCTTTAGATGTAACTTCATTATCATCCAAATATCAATCAACAACATCCTGGGTAAAATTTGATTCTATTTCAGTAGAAAATGGAACTGGTTCGGTTTCCGTCGATACTTTTGATACATCAGAAACTAGAGTTTATGATTTAAAATTAACTCCAGAATTTGATGGGGATTTTGACTCAAATACAGGACAATTAGTTGGCACAAAAATATTTACTTTAGTAGATAAGAATTCAAATTCTCCTGTAGTTGTAGACAAACCAGAACAATTGATTATAACGTTAGATGGTATTTGGCAAGAACCTGGAGTTTCTTATACAGTAAATGGCAATCAAATTGAATTTTCTGCCCCTCCATTTGGAAAGAGAATCGTAGAAGGTCAAGAAACTAATGAAGTTAAGTTTTATGGTAGATTATTTAAGTTTAAAAATCCTTCTTTAACGGATAGATATTTTAGAAAAGTTCAAAATATTTCAGATCAATTTGACGGTGTTCAATTTGTATTTGATTTATATTGGGAAGATGATGGAACACCAGTAAAAACAGATCCAAATGAAAATTTCCTCGTTGGACTGAATGGTGTAATACAAAAAGCAAGATTGGAAGATGGAATTCCATTTGGCAATTCATATCAAATTGAAAGGTCTAATAATGTAAATGTTCCAGATAAAATTATTTTCTCTAAACCACCTATTGATAATGAAGATGCTTACGGACCACCAGAAGAGATTCCAGAGTCCTTAAAAAATTATGAGAATTGTTTTATATACTCTGTTGGAAGTTATGAAAGACTTACGATTCAATCTGAGCTTTATGAGTATAGATTTGGCGGACCATATTTAATTTTAGATGAAATTACAAAATCTGTAAGAAAGATTGACGAATCAAAATATGCTTTAGTTTTTATAGATGGTGTTCTCCAAAGAGAAGGAGATTCCTACCAGATTGTTGGTCCAAATATTACATTCACAGAAAATTTACTGTCATATAAGACATCTGGAAACAGAATATATCAAAACGTATCGATCATTTTACTTTACGGAAGAGATATTCCAAAGACACTAACTTTTTATGATTTTGAGCCTTATACCTTTAATAATAGCATCCTAGTTAATCTTTCTGGAACTAATGTAACAAAAAATTTCTTAGATGTATATGCTCCAAATAGCCTCGATAGAAATTATGTAAAGCAAGGAAATGTTGTTGTAGGTAAAGTATTAAATGTTGAAATAGTAAGTTCGGATGAAGTTAATATTGTTTTTAGTAATCCCAAAAATGTAGAATTGTCACAAGATTCATTGGAACTTGTAAATTTGGATGTATATGATACCAATACAAATTTACCTGAAGTAATCACAATTCCTGGATCATACACAATATCATATGAATACAAAACAGATGAAGATGGCGATAGAGTTTTAGAAAGATTTGTTTCTCCATGGTTGTATGGATCATCTTTAGCAAATGCTACTTGGAACAATAAATTTTCTCTTTTGGGCAATTTATTACCTGGAGACAAAATTTTAATTGATGGTGAAAGTTCTTTTAGAGAAGTTTTACGCACTCCAGATACAGGAAAAACAACATCCTATAGAAATAATGATCTCGTTCAAAACGGATACTTTGCTAAAGTATTAACTAGTGACTATGAAGGCGACACTCAGGGTGTTGGATTAAGCGTTACTGCTAACGTTAATGCTTTTGGTGAAGTAACGACTCTTAATGTTTCTGATGTTGAATGGAACAAAAGAGACTTCAATCTTTACTTAGAAACAGGGATTCTTTTACAACCAACAGCTTATGAATATTTCACAACTCCAGAAATACATTTCATCCCAGTAGATGGAAATGGTGGTGGAGCGAAGGCTGAAGTAATTGCTCATGGAGGGCAAATTTTAGATATTGTCATTACTGATCCTGGTTCTGGGTATACTCAACCGCCAAAAGTTGTTGTAGCTAGAAGATTCAAAAGAATAAAAGAATCTTCCCGTAAAATAGATTCTTTAACAGTTTTAGATATCCAAACTAGTATTGACTCAGTTTTTGTGATGGTTGGATATTCTGAAGTTAAAGTGGAGGGTGGTCCTTTCTCTTTACAATCTATCAGTTCTGTTATAACTTTTGGTGGGTTTAATCCAGATCTTAATACAAATAGAGATATTACAACCGTTGTTGCTACCAAAAAAGGTCAAGAACGTAAAGTTAAGATGACCGATAAGAAGTTTCCATCCCAAATTAGGATAGAAGCAGCGGTCTCTAGAATTGAACCAGTACAGCATACTACAAACATTGTAGCAACACAGATTGTCGGTGGTGTTGTAGGATTTGAAGCATTGGCATCTCTTCAGACAATATCAACTGAAGAAGTCATTAAGATAATTCAAATTAAAGCAAACAAAGCTTTCAGACAAGAAAGAGCGGATTCTATCAATGGAGTTGGAACATTCTTAGATGCTCCAATGGATTTGGATGATACAATCGCTTATGTACCAAACACAGCAAGATTCCCAGATACTCCAAGCAGACTGAGAATTGGTAGAGAAGTAATTTACTACACAAGTAAGAAATCTGATAGATTCCTAGGATTAACTAGAGGATACCAAGATAGTATTTTAGAACCACATAATGCTGGGGATTTGGTATTACATTACCCAGAATTCGTGACTTTACTTTCTGGTGGCGTCAATACTATAATTAGTGAAGTTACTGTTGCTTCTTCTACATCTGCCGAAAGAAAATCTACGGTTACATTTGAATTGATAAGTGAAATTCAATCTGTCAAAAACGTCGAGATTGATTTATTTGGTCAAACTCAATTTATTGCTCCACCTCAATTTGAACCAAATGTTCGTGAACAAATTATTATTATTCCTCCAACATCTGTCAATATTGTAACTAATGTACACAGTACTAAAACTACTGTATTACCATTAGTATCAGATCCTCCTGTAGTTGCTGGATTTGTTTCTTCTAAAGTTGTTACTTTAACTAATTTAAATACAGAACTCACTCAACAAGATCAAATTCAATTAGATACATCTTCAACTGTATCTAGTGTGACTATTGGTTCTGTAGCAGCGACCGCATCTTCTTCATCTCATATTGTATCATCTTCATATGCTAAAACAGATGAAGTTACTACAATTCAAGTGCTTGCTTCTATTGACATATCATCAATTTCCACGGTAATCACACAAAGAGTATCTACTATTGATGAAATTCAAACATATGCCTCTGTCATAAGCACTATAGCAGGTGTCAATACAAGAGTAATTAAATTTACCCCAGCTGTATATACACAGCAACCATTTGTGATGTATGTAAGCAATGAAATTACAGCATCTCTACAGGATATTGACACATTTACAAGCCGAGTAACAATGATTCTCGGCGGTATTAATGCTTCGGCATCCGCTGGAGTTAAAGTAGACTATAAGAGCGGTGTTTTAGATTATGTTGTTGAAGAATATGTTCTAGAAGAAAAAATCAAACTACAAAACGGATCTTATGTATTTTTAAACGATCCTTATAATGAGGTAATTCTTAGAAATTCTGGAACAATTTTGGTAGAAAATAAATCACAAATTACACCAGATGGATTGGGATCATATTCATTAGGAAATGCTGGATTAACACTAGGTTCTTTTGAATCTAATATATTTGTAGATTCTGGTGTAAGCTCTGGATTAAGTCTTGAGCAACTTCAACTTGGATATCCATCTTTAACCATTGGTTATGCTAACGAAAACAAAACTACTGCTTTACTTTCGAATGGAAATAGATTTAATATTGGAATTCCATCTTATCAGCAACCTGTTACAAATAGTTTAGTTACAGGTACTATCGGAGGATCTTTATCAGTGACGAGCACTCAATATTTTACTACTTCTGGTTATCTATTCACTTCCAGTGGAAACGTAATACAGTACACAGGAAAAACTGCTACTACTTTTGTTGGATGTAGTGTATTGAGAGGTTCGACCACAATCAATGTTGATGATGACATCATTCCATTCATTATTGTATAAATATAAATAAATCAGACAAAGTTTTTTTACACAGAGAGATTTTCAATGGCTGCTATCATCTCAGATAAATTTAGAATTTTCAATGCTACCCAGTTCCTTGAGTCGCTGTCTGAGGGTTCTTCCGACACTGGCGCTGAACGTACTAGAATGTATTTCTTCGTGGGTCGTCCCCAGCGTTGGGATGCTTATTTAGAAATCTTCAATAAAAATGCTACCGCCTTTGTCGCTGGCGACGAAGTTTATGTTGGTACTAGTTATGCTTCCGCTACTTTCAAAGCGGTAATTAGAGAAGTTTATGAAAATTCACTTCTCCTATATCAAATTGGACCAACCACAACATCAACTCCTGGAGCTGCTGGTACTAGCACATTAAAAGGTTGGAATGGAACTGCCGACACTGGAGCTCAAGCATTAACTGGTGTTTACCGTTATGCTACAGAAGATGTTCCCCCAGTACCACTAGATAACCAATCAGAAAAATATAACGTTTACGATGACATTATTGCTGCTAAGAGAATTACAACTGATTTTGCTCGCTCAGTAATTCGTCGTTATAACTGGGATCCTGCTGCCAACCCAATTTTTGATATGTGGAAGCCAGACTATTCCACAACTCCTGGTAGTGGAGGTCAAATCGGAAAAGCTTCCGCTACTGGTGCTACAAATATTGCTGATGCTAAGTTTTATCTAATTAACTCTCAGTATGAAGTATTTAAGTGTTTATATAATGGACAAGACAAAACTCCTGGTGGCGCTACTGTAACTAACGAACCAAAAACTACCCCTTCTGCTGGTCAAGGTTCATATTCAAATGGTATCTTTAAGGAAGATCCTGCCGCTCCTGGTGATTACATTTGGAAGTATATGTACACCATCCCAACTGATGACGTACTACGTTTCCTTTCGACCGACTTTATGCCGATCGTTCTTCCAGGAAATTCAACAAGAACTGCTACAGAAGCACTTGCTACTGCTGCTCCAAATGCTATTGATGTTCTTTATATTGAAAATGCTGGAACGAATCTACCAAATGGAACTTTCTATGCTCCTATTATAGGAGACGGTACTGGCGGTATTGCCGAAATTGTAGTTTCTAGTACATCAATTCAAAGTGCCACTGTTGTTGCTGCTGGTTCTGGTTACACTTACGCCACCATTCCACTAAAGTCTGGCGCTACCGTTGCTGGAGCTCCTTACGGACTATATACAGATCAAGCATTAACTGCTTCTCAAACTGTTGGTGCTACTGCCACTGGAGCAATTGAAGTTATTATTCCTCCTCAAGGTGGTCATGGTGCTAATTTTGAGCAAGAATTAAATGCTAAGCGTGTAATGACGAATATTCGTTTAACTTACGCTGAAGGATCTGGTGATTTCCCTGTTGATAATGATTTCCGTAGAATCGGCATTATCAAAGATCCATATGTACCTGGAACTACTACATTTGCTACACTCCCAACTTTAAACGGTGTATATGCTGCCAAAGTTACTGGAGCAACAGCAGATTTCCAAGTTGACGAAATTATTACTCAAACTACTGCTAGTGGTGGTACTGCTAAAGGCACCGTAGTTTCGTGGACATTAGATAGCGGCAATCCAGGTCCTGGCGGTGCTGGTGTTCTGAAGTGGATTCAATCCCCAGATCTACATACCAATAACGGTAAAGTAAGACCTTTCGAATCCAATGGATCCAATGCTATCCAGGGCGCTACTTCACTAGCTTCTGGAACAGTTTCAACTGGAGAAAATGGAAACCTACAGGGTGTTCAATTCTCTAGTGGTCTTGCTTTCCCAGAAATCGAAAATAATTCAGGTGAAATTATTTACGTAGAAAACAGAAGACTAATTACTCGTGCTGCTGACCAAATCGAAGATATCAAACTAGTTATCGAGTTCTGATTTGCTTTTTACTCCGCTAAATACTTCAACGATATAGTAGTGTATTTGGCGGAGTACGATGCCACAAAAGACCAATCTTAATGTAGCTCCATACTATGATGACTTTGATGGTGGAAAGAACTTTTATAAAGTTCTTTTCCGTCCAGGTTACTCAATCCAAACAAGGGAACTTACCTCTCTTCAATCAATTCTTCAGAATCAGATTGAGAGCTATGGTAGGTTCCTTTTTAAGCAGGGACAACAAGTAATTCCTGGCGAGGTCGGACTTAATACAAGTTTAGATTATGTAAAATTATCTTCCGTTTCGGAAGTAGCAGTAAATGAAGGTGGGAAGATTGTATATAAAAAATATGATATTAAGCAATTAATTGGTGTAGATTTACAAGGATTAAATTCTGGTGTAGTTGGAAGGGTTGTTTCTGCTGAATATGGATCAGATATTGAAGCAGATACATTATTTGTAAAATATACATCCAGTGGCGATGCTAATAATGAAAAAACTTTCCGTCAAGGAGAAACTTTAGAAGTAATCGGTGGTGTAAATACTCCTCTCTTAGTAGTTGGAACTGATGGTAGCGTTCTTCCAACTAGTATAAACGTTACAGATCCTATTACATTAATAACAGAAACATTACAAAGTCCAGCTATGGGATTTTGTACAGCTGCCGAGGTACAGGAAGGTGTTTACTTTGTAAATGGATTTTTTGTAAGAAATGACAAACAACTTTTAATTATCGACAAATACTACGATAAAGCATCGGCAAAAGTTGGATTTACAATTGAAGAATCTTTGATTACCCCAGAAGAGGATGTATCTTTATATGATAATGCCAGGGGTTATTCTAATGCTTCTGCTCCTGGAGCACATCGCTTAAAGATAGATTTAAAATTAGTAAAATTTGGATATCTTGCTAATACTGATAAAAATTTCATCCAACTTTTACAAGTAAATAACGGTGTAGTAGAGAGGCAGGTAAAAAGCGCCGATTATACTTTATTAGAAGAAACTTTAGCTAGAAGAACTTATGACGAATCTGGAGATTACGTCGTAGAAGATTTTAACTATGATATTAGAGAATATTACCAAAAAGCAAACAATAGCGGTGTATATAAGCTCAACGAAAAAACTGGTTTAGTTGGACAATTCACTGAGCTAGAAGCAGAGTCCAAAATGATGTTAAGCGTCAGCTCAGGCAAAGCTTACGTCAAAGGTTTTGAAATTGTCAATAAAGAAACCAAATCTATTGTTATAAACAAAGGTAGAGATACATTATCTAGAGATAATGTGACTTTGAAAACTAAAGGGCTGCCAGAATTCAGCATAACAAATGTTTATGGCACATTACCTTTGAATACTGTAGGCGATGAAATTACAGGTTATCCATCAGTATCTTTAAACAGTGTATTTAATGACGGTACTATTGGATTAAATGGATTAGAACCAAGCAATTCTTACAGATATACTATCGGAAGAAGATCCCAGTCATTCCAATTAAAACAAGCTATCAAAACAATTTATGTAGAAGTTCTTGCTACACAACCAACATCATTCGATGATCTACCAAATACTATTTGGTTTGTAACACAAAGAGGTACAGGTGTAGTAGAAGGAAAGAGTGCTACTGTAATTGGTAAGGGTATAGTAAATAGACCAGAAGTTAATCCAGCAACTAACGCTGTTTACGCTGAATTAACTTTACTTGGAGATAAGGGAGTTTTAGATAAATTCATCAAAGAATACGATGATGGCGAAACTGACGGGAGAAGATTTGTATATCTAGAACAAACTGATATGGAAACATCTTCCAATCAGTGGGGGTATATTGTAGATTATAATAATAGCATTACGCCTGTTGTTGGCGTAGCAAAGCCAAAGAATATTCGTTTATTAAATAAAGGATCTGGATTTAATCCAGATACTGATATTGTTATTTCCAGAGGAAGAACTGGTAATACCACTCCATATAATTCAACGTTTGGATTTACTTTCTTCAATCCAGTATTCTTCACTCGTTTACAACTAGAAAGAGAAATAGAACTAGGAACTTTCTTAAACGGAAAGTATATCTATGGAAAAGAAAGTAAAGCATATGGTGTTATTGAAAATGATACTACTGGAAACTTCAGTGGAATTTCCACATTATTTGTAACTACTCTTTCTGGACAATTTATTCCTGGCGAAACTCTTATTGATGAAGAAAACAATGCCATCAAAATTGCGAAAGAAGATACAATTTCACATTTTATTGTTAATAAAAGAGGAAGTAGCTACGCCGATACAAGTCAAATTGTAATTAATGGTACGGTATTTGATCAATCTAAAATTAGTGTACAGAATTACGGTGGATCTATAGTCAAAGTTGCTGTAGAAAATAGAGCTGCTGTACAAACAGTTTATTCAACTCCACCCACTGTTTCGTTTGATACTGAAACTAGTGCCCAAACAAACAAAGCAGTTGTAACTCCAGTTTTATTTAAGAATACTGTTCTTACTTACAACCCACAAAATGTAAAGTCATTCTCCTCTACATTTAATAACTATAAATTTACTTCTGATGTAGATTTAACTTCTACATCATATGCCACATATTCACAGGTTAGTGATTTTACTTTCTTTGGCGGAAAAGGAAGAAAGTATTTGGAGTGTAATGGATTTGGAGCAGATTTATCGGGTATTCTTGTACAAGGAGATATTATTCAATTTACCGATACTGAAAATGTTGTAGTTAAGAGTATAGTACAATATGTAACATCTCCAGATGGTATCGACAAATCAAGAATTTATCTTGAGTATGCTTTACCTAATGATGTCAGTAACGCTACTATAATTAGATTAAGACCAAGAATTTCTAATGCTGCTGCTACTTTGGTATTCCCAACTGGTAGTAAGCAAGTAGCTTCTCTTGTTAATGATACTAGCGATACAAAATTTAAATACCACGTAAGAAAAGATTTCATTACGGATATGTCAGCTAGTGGTGGCAATTTGACCTTCACTGCTCAACTTCCTGTAGGAACACAAAAGTTTGTCGCTTTTACAGAGGAAAACTTCCTAATTACTGTTTTAGATAAAGGATCTTCGACAGTTATTGAAAACGGTGATGTAATTTATATTGATTCAAGATATATTGAATTAGAATCCTCCGTAATTAGTGCCAACGAAGTTACAGCGGGAGCTTTTAGAATTAAGAATTTACCATCAAATTATTTTGGTATTATTTCTGATGGAAATTATCCAAAACTAAAGTTAACAGCAACTGTAGAAATTTCACAAGCAAGACCAAGACTAAAAACAGCAATCAGAAATAAAAGATTGATTGTAATTTCTTCTGGAGATAGAGTTATTCCTTTGAGAGGTCAGGATTATGATTCTGATGTCATTAAAACATATTCATATTCTGATGTATTTAAATTGAAGTATGTCTATGAAGGAACTACATCTAATCCACCAAAAGTAGATAGTGCTGGAAACCTAGTTAGTGGTACTGATGTCACATACAAATACAATTTTGACGATGGACAAAGAGACACTCATTATGATGTATCTCGTATTGTATTAAAACCAGGATTTGATGCTCCAACAGGACAACTAGTAATTGCTTTTGACTATTTTGAGCATTCCGCTGGAGATTTCTGTACCGTTGACTCGTATTTACATCAAGCTGGTGTAACAGCAGAAGAAATTCCTTTGTTTAATTCTTCTGTTAATGGAGTTATTTCTCTAAGAGATTGTATTGATTTTAGACCAAAAGTAGACAGTAATACGACAGTTACTGGATTCCAAGATCAATCGATCGTATCACTATTTGATAGTAGTGACTATATTACGTTTGTTGGCGAGGGTGGTATTCCCACTTTAACTCCTGCTCCAGATTCGAATCTTCCATTCACAGCATCATTTAGTGAAAAACAATATCTTGATAGAATTGATGGTTTGTTCTTGACTAAACAAGGAGAATTTATTGTCAAGTCTGGAAATTCATCATTGAATCCTTCAAAACCAGAACCAATTGATGATGCCGTTGCTCTATGCTACCTTCACATTCCTGCTTTCACAAAGAGTAGCAAAGATGTAAGAATTGTTGCTGTTGACAACAAGAGATATACGATGAGAGATATTGGAAAACTCGAAAAGCGTATTGAACGTCTAGAATATTATACAAGTCTCAGTATTCTAGAACAGCAAGCATTAAACATGCAAATAAAAGATTCTGTAGGAATCGACAAGTATAAGAGTGGTTTCTTAGTAGACAATTTTGAAACTCACAAAGTAGGTAATTTAAAATCAATCGATTATAAGTGTGCCATCGATACACAACAATCTGTATTAAGACCACAAACAAAAGAAGATAGTTTCTCCCTGAAAGAGATTAATACCCGTAACGATCAGCGTGTAGTATCTGGATATGTAATCAATGATGGCGTAGTTACTTTACCATATAAAAATGTTGAATTACTTGGCAATAAAAATGCTACCAAGACAATTAATCCAAATCCATTTGTTGTAATCCAGTATGTTGGAGAATCTATCATTTCTCCACAGCAAGATTCTTGGTATGATCAGTCTGTAGCACCTCTAGTAACAGACTCTAATACAAAAATGAATTCCATCTTCTTAGCAAAATCAGAAGATTTAAAAGATGCTTATTCATCGATTTATAATTCTTTCATTATTAATTGGGTAGGAGCTAATCAATCATTTGGTAACATCGAATCATTTGCTGGTATTAACAGTGAAGATGTCGAAGCAACTGTTCAAAGTGCTTCCATTTCAAGTTCTTCGAATGTAAGTCCTCAAAACAATGAAGTTGGAAAGGGAATTGCTACCAAGAGTGTTAATGGCAAAAAGGTAGCAACATCTCTACAATTTTTTGCTAGATCTATTCCAGTAAAGTTTGTTATAAACAGATTAAAACCAAACACACAAGTATATGTGTTTATGGAAGGGCGTGATATTAATGCCTGGGCGGCACCAGACACTAGATTTACTGGTATTCCTACCAATACCTTATCTACCTTTGGATCGCCCTTGGTGACCGATTCTAACGGCAATCTGAGTGGATTAATTTTAGTACCATCAGGATTGCCCCCAATTCCAAACACAAGATGGACTGGTGATGTAGAGACGGTTTCGTATGATGACGGACAGGAAGAGATTAGATTCACCACAGGAATTAAAACTATTAGATTTACTTCAAGTTCTACTAATGAAGATAAAAATACTGTGGATTCTTATGCCGAAGTTAAGTTCTATGCTTCAGGTAATTTACCAGAAAATCCTCCTAGCATTACTTCAACATCTGCTGCTTTCTTTAAAGCAAATGAAGGAGTACAATTAGTTGATAGTAATACCGACAACCCAGTGAAGCCAAATCCTTTGGCACAAACTTTTAAGATTGAAAACTTTACTGGTGGATTGTTTACAACTGGTGTAGATTTGTTCTTCGCCAAAAAGAGTAAGAATATTCCACTAAGAGCTTACTTAACTGATGTAACGTCAGGAAAACCAGGAAAAAATATTATTCCTGGCACTCAAATTTCATTAACTCCCGAAACATACCTAAGAGTATATGTAACTGGAGAATCTGAAACGATTACCATTTACAAAGGAGAAAAAGTAACTGGATACAATTCAAATGCTTCTGGTCCAATATATAAAATTTTTGATGGAAATGACGTTAGAGTTGGAGATGACACCAGTGATAGTTTCACCCTGAATAAAGGACAAGTATATACATTAGTATTAGACAATCATAATGGTATTTCATTTGTTGCCAACGAACCTTTAACAATACCATCTATTACAAATTACAATAATACCAATAACACAACCGTAGGAATTTTTATAGCAAAAGATTCTGGTAAAGTGTCTGATTTGAGAATTTCGAATGTTGGAGCTAATTATGAATCAGCAACAATGACAATTGAAAGTCCACAACTTCCTGGAGGATCTGCTGCTACTGGTTCTATATTCATTTCAGATGGAAAAGTTTATAATGTCGAAGTAGCTCTTTCTGGTCGTGGATATACAGAAGCTCCTTCTGTAGTTGTAAAAGGTGTCGGACAAGGATCTGGTGGAGCTGTAATAGAATCTACAATAGAAATAGATACTCCAGCAGTTAGAATGGGTATTGCCACAGATGTTGCTGGTATTACTGAGTCAACGACGCCAACTAGGTTCAACTTTAGACATCCAGTATACCTACAAAATAATACGGAGTATGCTTTAGTTATCGAAACAGATTCCATTGAATATCAGTTATGGGCTTCTCAATTAGGAGAAATTGAAATTTCAACTAGCAACGTAGTTACAACACAACCTGCTCTGGGATCGGTTTACAAATCACAAAATACAGACAACTGGACCGAAGATTTATATGAAGATATTAAATTTGTAATGTATCGTGCTGAATTTGACATAAGCAAAGAAGCGGAATTAGAAGTAACTAATCAAACTTTGGATTATGAATTGTTAGATATCTCACCTTTCGAAACAAGCGTAAGATCAGCTACAAATGCTACTTCATCACTGTTCAAAAATAATAATTCTATAATTAAAGTTTATCACAGAGATCATGGATTTGAAGACACTGGAAATTCTTATGTATACTTCAAGAATGCTTTAGATGTCGGTGGCATTTCTTCAGTTACTTTGAATAATCGTTTATTCAAAGTTTTAAATTCTGGAGTTGATGTTTACAATATATTAAGTCCAAATGGAGCTGGGTCTAGTGTAATTGGAGCTGGATCAAAAGTTCTAGCCACATATAACAGAAAATACGAAAGACTTTATGCTCAAATACCATATTTACAAATAGAAGGTACAAAAATTGATTCATTTGTTTTCACAACTAATGTAGTTCCCGTAGATTCCGACACTAAGAATTATGTTTCATATTCAACAGAAGATTATGAAAAAACATTCTTAAACGAGGAACACTTCTTTACAAATCAAAAATTTATTGCTTCCAGAATTAATCAAGTTATGAATGGATTAGCACATAGTTTAAAATATAAATTTAAACTATCATCATCAAATACTGCTCTTTCTCCAGCAATAGATTTAAGAACGGCAACAGTAAAGACTGCCACAAATCGAGTAGAAAACGCTACTGGTTATGAAGATCGTTATGGAAAGAGAGATCAGATTTTAAAATTCTTACCTTTATTTGAATTCAATTTATCAGTTGGAGGAACTAATGCTGGCGAATTGATTGCTAATAGATCTTTGGTTGGTCAAACTTCTAAAGCAGAAGGATATATTACAGAATACAGCAACGGCAAAGCAACTATTAGATTGAGAACAGCAACACCATTCCAACAAAATGAATCACTTCTTCTCTATGATGAAAGTGGCAATCAAGTTGAATCTATCTCAATTACTTTGACTACAATAAGTTCAATTCCTTTCAATTTTAGTAAAGGATCAAACGTCATTGCTTACTACCCACAAGATCCAGATGTAAATTATTCCAACAAAATTAATGGAAAAGTTATTTTATGGGATGCCGAAGATAAGATTCTTATTATAGAAAATTCATATACAGCAATTAATAATAATTACACAGCTTCTGTGGATGCCGATGAACTATATGCTCGTCAATCTGTAAAAGCAAATCAACAACCAGATATTTTTAGAGTTGGTGATGTTGTATTATCCACTGGAGATGACAACCCAATTTATGTTGAAGTTGCTTCTATGGATTATACAAAGGGTATAGATTATGTTGCCGAAACAGATGCCTCGAATAGTTCTTCTATTGCCAAGTATGTAACTAAAGAAGTTGGTATCAATAATCCTGGAACATCTATCGATGTGAGAACAACTGTAAATCTAACTGACGTAGAGAATATCAAAATTTTCTATAAAATTAGAGAATCTTCAAGTTCTGTAAATTTTGAAGATGCCAATTGGATTCCATTCAATCTAGATGGAAACCCAGACTTTGCCAACATAGCATCACCATCTAATTCAATTTCGGGACAATTCGAAAAACAAGAGGATTACCAAGAGTTGCAATTTAGTGCTTCAGATCTTCCAGAGTTTACTTCATTTGCTATAAAAGTTATTATGAAAACTGACAACCCAGCATATGTACCAAAAATTCAAGATCTACGAGCAGTTGCTTCATTTTAATTGATGAAATACTTAAAGGTAAAGGGACACGAAAATTTAATTCGTGACGTTAATACGGGGGCAATTATTAACAATGAATTGCCCTCTAAACAAAGCTTTTCACGCTCTTTTAACAGTGCTCTTCAGGACATAAATACTTTGAAGGAAGAAATATCTGAAATTAAACAGCTTCTTAGAGAGATAGTAAGAAATGGCCATTCTTAGATCAGTTGCCAAAACAGACACTTTTGAAACCCAAAGGCAAAAGATTAATTCAATTGCCCAAGATCTATATGATTATACATCAGGGCAATCTAGTGTAGTTGTCTTACAGACAAAATACGATGATGGATCTTTAATTTCGCCATCTGTTACTTTTCAATCCGATGTAACTTTAGGAATTTATAAAGACGGTACTCAACGTCTAGGATTTGCTGCTGGTGGGAAACCAGTAGTATCACTTTCACCAACTGGATCATATTTTGCTCAAAATTTTTATGCCGAAAAAAGATCTATATCAACTGCCAACATTACTGTTTCTGATTATGGATCTGGTTATCAGGAAGGAGTTTATACAAATTTAAATGTAACTGGAGGAACAGGTGCTGGAGCAAAAGCAACCGTTACAGTCCAGCAAGATGGGACAGTTTCTGATGTAACTATTACTGAAGGTGGTTATGGTTACATAATTAATGACGTATTATCAGTTGACCCAGCCAACATATCTTCTTCCCCAACTGGAAGAGTATCTTCTTTTACGGTAATTAATGCTGGTCAAACATATGTAGATGGAACTAATATTTCGACTACAGGAGGAGGTGGTTCTGGTCTCACAGTAGATATTACAGCGTCAGCAAATGGTTTAGCTTCTGTATTAGGACCAATATCTCCTGGATCTGACTATGTTTCTGGTTTGAATGTTCCAACGACTGGAGGTTCTGGTTCTGGATTAACTTTAGATATAGTTGCTTCCACTAGAGGTATCATCGGAACTATTGATAATATTGTTTCAGGAAGTAATTATTTTAGTGGAATACATGGAACTACAGGTGGAAGTGGTACTGGAGCTACTGTTTCAATCAGTGTAGTTAATGATGGTGCTATCAATACAATCAATCTTACAGATTTTGGATCTGGATATACTACAAATACGTATAGTTTAATAGGAGGATCTGGAAACGGCGCTACAGTAGATATTATTGCTGCCGCTACACAAAGAGTTTCTTCAGTTTCATTGAGTTATTCTGGAGCTGATTATACTCAAGGTTCTTATACAAATCAAGCAACTTTCCCAGTAGTTTCAAATGGTACTGGATTGACAGTAGATTATACCGTAGATTCTGCTGGACTAGTAACATCAGTAACTTTAAATCAACCTGGATCTGGATATCAAACAGGTGATATTGTTTATGTAGAAGGTTCTGCTACTTTAGACTACGCCACAATTGATATTACAGGAGTAACTCCTGGAGGAGAAATTACATCCATTCTTGTAAATAGTCCTGGTATTGGATATATTCAGGGAGAAATTTTAACTATTTCTGGTGGTAATAATGGCACAGTTTCCATCACATCTGTACTTGGTGGAAATATAACTACAGTTAATATTCAGAACGGAGGGCAAGATTATCTTGTCAATGATGTTTTAAGTATTAACGATGGAACTGGTGGAGAATTTACCGTCACTGGAGTAACTGGAGGAGAAATTACTTCAGCAACAATTAATAATCCAGGTTCTGGTTATTCAATTAATGACTCGGTTACAATAGGATCTGGAAGTGGAACGATTGTAATTACAGATGTGAGTGGAGGATCTATTACTAATATTTCAGTAAATCAACAAGGTTCTGGATATTCAGTAGGAGATGTAATTACAATTTCTGGTGTAGGTAATTCAGAAGATCAAGCTACATATTCAATTGCATCTACCAGCGATGGTAGTGGACTATCTTTTATTGCCACAAACATTTCGGTAACATATCCTATTAAGAATGATATTTTAACTGGAGATGTAGAATCAGTATCCTTGACATCTTCAATAGGACTAGTAGATGATTTAACTTCCGATGTAATTTCTTCGGACATTATTAATGTAACTTCTAATTTAACTACACCAAAATTATCTGCCACAAATATTTTAGAATTTGATGTTATTAACGATATCAATATCTCTACTAGTAGAATTAATCTTTTTAACAATAATATCACTACATTATCTATTGAAGGTTCTAATGGAAATTTAACAACTAATGGAGAGGTTAAATGTCTTAATGGATTGAACGTCAATGATATTACAAATATCTCTAATAATGTAATCTCCACATTATTAGATAATCCTTTAGTATTACAACCATCTCCAGGAAAAAATATAAAAATTGATTCTAATAGGGCACTAATTGTTCCTGTTGGAACTCAGGTACAAAGACCCCAATTAGATGCTGAAACTGGAGCTATCAGATTTAATACCGACACAAGACAATTTGAAGGATATGACGGAAATACAAATGTTTGGTCTAGTTTAGGTAGTGTTAGAGATACTGATGGTAATACGTATTTACTTGCAGAATCTTCCGTAGGAGCTAACGACAATACATTTTATTTCTATAATAATAATCTCAATACTCTAAACATTACTACTACAGATTTAGTTTTTGAAGGTATTAATTCAATAGTTTCATCAAATGGTTCTCTTGATATAAAAAATACTTCTTTAAGTGTAAATCAAAATTTAACACTTTCTCCGAATCTAATAGAAACTAAACTCTCTGGATTAACTATCAAACCATCTGTTGGTACTAATGTCATTGTTGATTCCCAAACATCGTTGGTTATTCCTTCTGGAACAACTGGCGAAAGAGGATCGGCTCTAACTGGATCAATTAGATTTAATACATCAAATCATCAATTTGAAGGATATGGATTAACAAATTGGAGTAGTTTAGGTGGAGTAAGAGACGTTGATGGTAACACTTATATCGTCCCAGAGCTTTCAGCTGGTTCTAATGAAAATATCTTATACTTCTATAATAATGGATTCAATAGTTTACAATTAGATCAAGATAAATTAGAATTTAGATCGGCAAATACAATATCATCTGTTAATTTAGTTGGCGTACTTAAATGGGAACCAGCTACAGCATATGAACAAGATAATTTGGTATACAACGGAATTTATGTATATCGAGTAACTACAAATTTAACATCTGGTGGTTCTGCTCCAACACATACTTCAGGAATAACAGATAATTATGAATACGTCAGAACTATTTACGGAAATATAACTTTCAGTAACGTTAATAACGTTAATATTAATAGTACAGTTAACGTAAACAACAAATTAAAGATTACTAATAGCGACATTTCTAGTGTTACTGATGACATCACTATTACTCCATTTACTGGAAAACTAGTCAAAGTAAATTCCACAACTTCTTTAGTTCTCCCAGTTGGCAATAGTTTAAATAGAGGTATTGCTGAAGCTGGTGCTGTTAGATTTAATACCGCTACTTCACAATACGAAGGATATAACGGATCTGCTTGGACAAGTTTAGGTGGAGTAAGAGACGTTGATGGCAATACTTATATTATTCCAGAATCAGCATCTGGTGCTAATGAAAATATTTTATACTTCTATAATGATGGAGATAATACCCTCCGTGTTACAAAGACTTCATTAACCTTCCAAACAGCAAATACTATAACGTCAAATAACAATATTTTAAATATTAACGTTGACGATGTTAGATATTCTAGCGACACATTTGGTATTAACTCTTCTAGTGCTACAACCACAAAATTATATTCTGGTAAAAATAATTTAGATATCGGATTAAAATCTGGTCTTACTAATGATGCTCTACTAAGATTAAGTGCTACTGGTGACATCTACGTAAATAAAACCTTTACCGAAGGTTCATACACTGGAGAAAAGGTTTTAGATAGAACTTTGACTTATTTTGGATTAGCTAATGCTGTATTAGAAACCAACAAATTTACTTTAGTCAAAGATACAAATAATTTTAATTCATATGTTCTTTATGATCCTAATGTAGCAGATGCTTGTAAAGTCACCATTGTGGCTGTTGACACATCAACATACGAAAAGCATATGGTTGATTATAATATTATTGCCAATGGAGCAAACATATATAACATAGAGTACGAAGGATTACTCTCTGGGAATCTTTTATACGACGCCACTTTTGATTTTGATTCTAATGGTAATGTTCGTGTAACAACCACATTAGATAATTCTGTTTCTAGCGGTTCTAGTATAGAATTTACTATTTTAAAAACGTTCATTAGATAATTAAAATGGCTGTAGATACAAAAACTTTTAATTCAGAAGGTGGGTTTGGCGTTAAGCAAACTACTATCATTTCTGATAACTACGATCTTCAAAACGTCAATTCACTAGAATTACAAAATGTCAATTATACTGACATAAAAAAATCAGAATTTATATTAAAGGCATTAAATACTGCTATTTTATCTAAAAG
>Ga0129333_10000505_pt1 | contig 32197 bp, 30 predicted proteins | sample CPB6_08_DNA_FD_94474 | JGI IMG/M metagenome (GOLD analysis project Ga0129333, IMG submission 94474) | Freshwater to marine salinity gradient microbial communities from Chesapeake Bay, USA - CPBay_Sum_0.6_0.8_DNA | ecosystem: Environmental > Aquatic > Marine > Coastal | place: USA: Chesapeake... | reverse complement strand
TGAGGACCAGCGCATGAGCACGGACTCTCGCAGCGGGTTGGACTTTCGCAGCGGATTCGCCTGCCTGGTCGGGCGGCCCAATGCGGGCAAGTCGACGCTGACCAATGCGATGGTCGGCCGCAAGGTGGCGATCACCTCGGACCGCCCGCAGACCACCCGACGTGTCCTCCGCGGGATCGTCAACCGGCCCACCGGGCAGCTCGTCATGGTCGACACGCCCGGCCTGCATCGCCCGCGGACCCTGCTGGGGGAGAGGCTCAACGATCAGGTGCGCGAGACCTGGTCCAACGTCGACGTGGTCGGCTTGTGCATCCCTGCCGACCAGGACGTCGGCCCGGGAGATCGGTTCATCGCCGGTGAGCTCGCGGCGCTGCGTCGGCGGCCCATCGTCGCCATCGTCACCAAGGCCGACAAGGTTCAGCGAGGTGTCGTCGCCGAGCGCCTCGCACAGGTGGCGGCGCTCGGCGAGGAGACCGGCATCGAATGGGCAGAGGTGGTGCCGGTGTCGGCGACGGTCGGCGAGAACGTCGAGGTGCTCGTCGACCAGCTGATCCGCCTGCTTCCCGAGGGACCGATCCTGTTCCCGGACGGCGACGATGACGCCACGACGCTGGAGATCGCCGTGGCTGAGCTCATCCGGGAGGCGGCACTCGAGGGAGTGCAGGACGAGCTGCCGCACTCCATCGCCGTCGTCGTCGACGAGATCGAGCCGCGCGAGGATCGACCTGAGGATCGCCCGCTCACCGACGTGCGTGCGAGCCTGTTCGTCGAGCGCGAGACTCAGAAGGCGATCGTGATCGGCAAGGCGGGAGCCCGGCTCAAGCAGGTGGGTACACGCGCGCGCCGGGAGATCGAGGAGCTCCTCGGCACGCCGGTCTATCTCGACATCCGCGTCAAGGTCGCCAAGGACTGGCAGAAGGACCCCAAGCAGCTCAGGCGCCTGGGTTTCTAGCCGGCTGGGTCGGTCGGCGAGCGGGTGCCGGCGGTCACCGAGGAGTGCAGCGCGTACCGCTGCCCGTAGGCCTCCGAGACCGCGATCACGATGGCGGCGAGGGGTATGCCGATGATGGCCCCGATCGGCCCGAAGAGGGCCGCACCGATGAAGACGGAGGCCAGGGCCACGCCGGAGTTGATGTCCATCGTCCGGTTGGAGATGCGGGGAGTCAGGACGTAGTTCTCGATCTGCTGGTAGACGGTCGCGAAGAGGATGATCCACACCACGTCGAGTGGATCATCGAACGCCGCGAAGAGTGCCGGGAAGGCGACCCCGATGTAGGTGCCGATCGTCGGGATGAACTGGCTGACGATGCCCGCGAAGATCCCCATGGGCAGCCAGTAGGGGATGTCGATCAGGGCGAAGAACAGCGCGTGGAAGAAGGCCGAGAGGCTGGCGAGCGCGACCTTGGAGATGACGAATCCGCCGGCCTTCTGCACGGAGATGTCCCAGACGTTGATGAAGACCACCTGGCGAGACGGCGTGAGCCAGGAGGCGATCCACCTCTTGATCCGTGGTGCGTCCGCAGCGAAGTAGTACGCAAAGACCAGGATGGTCACGAAGTCGAAGACGGCACCGACGACGCTGGTGAACACCCCGAGGATCCCGCCGGCGAGGTAGGACGCGATCTCGGTGATCTGTTGCGAGGTCAGGTTCAGGTTCTGCGTGAACTCGACCGGGTCGATCCGGGCGTTGAAGGTGCCGTTGGCCCAGTCGACGATGTCGAGGACGAGGGCGGGCAGGGCGAGGATGAGCTCGGTGACCTGCTGGGCGAGGACGCTCCCGAAGAGCCAGATGAAGAGCGCGAGCAGGGCCAGGCCGGAGGCGGCCACGATCCCCGTGGCCACTCCGCGTCGCATGCCCCGGCCCGCCAGGGCGCTCACGATGGGATCGACGGAGATCGCGATCAGCCAGGCGAGCAGGAGGTTGAACAGGAACCCGCCGAGTGCGCCCCAGGCGTGGTTGATCGCCTGCAGGACCAGCACGGCGACCACGGCCATGAACAGGAAGCGGCGGATCAGCCGGCGGTCGGCGGTGATGGTGACCGCCGGAGCGGGAGGCTCGCCCGCTGAAGCGGTGGCGTCGGCCGCGGCGCGGCCGGACTCCGGGTTGTCCGGATCCGCCTCGCCCATGCGCAAGAATCTAGCGTGCCGGTGTACCGCGACGAGGCGATTGTGCTTCGCACCCAGAAGCTCGGCGAGGCTGATCGCATCGTCACCCTGCTGACCCGCCAGCACGGGCGCGTCCGCGGTGTCGCGCGGGGCGTGCGCAAGACATCCAGCCGCATCGGAGCGCGCCTCGAGCCGTTCACGCACGTCGATGTCCAGCTGTACGAGGGCCGATCCCTCGACACCGTGACCCAGGTCGAGGCGATCGAGTCGCATGCGGCGCAGATCTCGGCCGACTATGGGCGCTACACGGCCGGCACCGCGATGCTCGAGACGGCCGAGCGGCTGACACCCGAGGAGCGCGAGCCTTCGGTCACCCAGTACGCCCTGCTGGTCGCTGGGCTCCGGACGCTGGTGGCCGGGGAGCACGACGCGGGACTCGTCCTCGATGCGTATCTCCTGCGTTCCCTGGCTGTCGCAGGCTGGTCGCCGTCATTCGGCGACTGCGCCCGCTGCGGAGTGGCAGGCCCGCACCGGGCCTTCTCCATTCCTGCGGGCGGGATGGTGTGCCCGACCTGCAGACCTCCTGGTTCCGCATCGCCCTCCGAGACGACGGTGACGCTGCTCGGTGCGCTGCTCAGCGGGGATTGGCCCAGCGCGGACGCCAGTGATGCTCGGGACCGACGTGAGGCCAGTGGCCTCGTGGCGGCGTTCCTGCACTGGCACCTTGAGCGAGGGCTGCGCTCGCTGCCGCTGGTCGATCGCTCCGGCCGATGACCCATCCCGAGCCGTGTTCGACGCTGTCGCCCTCGTGCGGCACGGCAGGATGACGCCATGGCCCGCCGTCCGGCACCCCGACCTCCGTCCCCGCATCCCAGCGGCGCGACGCCGCCACAACTGCCGCGCGACCTGATCCCGCGCCATGTGGCCTTGGTCATGGATGGCAATGGCCGCTGGGCCAAGGAGCGGGGCCTCCCGCGCACCGCGGGCCATGAGGCCGGTGAGGCCAGCCTCGTTGACTGCGTGCATGGCGCGCTCGAGCTAGGCATCCCGTGGATCAGCGCCTACGCGTTCTCGACGGAGAACTGGAAGCGCTCGCCGGACGAGGTCCGGTTCCTCATGGGCTTCAATCGCGACGTGGTGCGGCGTCGCCGGGAGGAGATGCATGCCCTCGGGGTTCGTGTGCGCTGGGCGGGTCGTCGGCCACGACTATGGAAGAGCGTGATCGCCGAGCTCGAGCAGGCCGAGGAACTGACGAAGGACAACCGGAGGCTCACCCTGACGATGTGCGTCAACTACGGCGGGCGTGCCGAGATTGCCGACGCCGCCGCTGCGATGGCACGCGACGTGCGCGCCGGCCGGCTCGATCCCGACCGGATCGACGAGCGGATGTTCCACCGCTATCTCGATGAGCCCGACATGCCGGACGTTGATCTCTTCGTGCGCTCGTCCGGGGAGCAACGCACGAGCAACTTCCTGCTGTGGCAGTCGGCTTACGCCGAGATGGTCTTTCCCGACACTCTCTGGCCGGACTTCGATCGACGTCACCTGTGGCAGGCGTGCGAGATCTACGCCTCGCGGGACCGGCGCTACGGGGGAGCCGTGCCGAACCTGGTCGCGCCGGACGAGTGAGTCACTCGCCCGGCGAGCACATGCTGCACAGGCCGGACAGCTCGAGGGTGTGGCTGACGTCAGTGAAGCCGTGCTCGGTGGCGACGCCGCGCGCCCACGTCTCGACCGTCGGCCCGGTGACCTCCACCGTCAGCCCGCAGGCCCGGCAGACCAGGTGGTGGTGGTGCGAGCCACTGCAGCGCCGATAGACGCTCTCGCCGTCGTCGCGGACGATCACATCGACCTGGCCGGCGGCGGCCAGTGCGGTGAGGGTGCGGTACACCGTAGTGAGCCCCACGGCATCGCCCTTGGCGCGCAGGTAGTCGTGCAGCTCCTGGCTGGAGCGGAAGTCGTCCACCTCTCCGAGCGCGGTGATGACGGCCGATCGCTGGCGCGTCGAGCGCACGCCGATCCCGGCGGTGCGGTCAGTGCCCATGGGCATGACCGTCGTCGCGCGCCCCGTGAGTCGGCTGATCGGGATGGTCGTGGTGCTCATGGTGCTCGGTCGGCAGCAGCGGTGCCGAGTCATCTCGGTCGTGCAGGGCGCCAAGCCCGTAGGCCTCGGCGAGGTGGGCTGAGGTAAGCACGACGTCGGGCGGCCCGGAGGCGATGACGCGTCCGCCCGTGAGGATGACATGGTCCGCGGCGCGCGCCTCCTCGAGATCGTGCGTGGTGAGGATGACGGAGCACCCGTGCGTGGGCTCTTCGTGGATGATCGCGTCGATGGCCCTCGCCGACGTGATGTCCAGCCCGGTCAGGGGCTCATCGAGCAGCAGCAGTGTGTGGTCCTGCGCGATGCCCTGCGCGACGTAGACCCGTTGGCGCTGGCCACCCGAGAGCTCGGTGAGGTGTCGTCGTGAGAGATCGGTGATCCCGAGGCGCTCCATCGCGGTCCGCACGCGCTCGCGGTCCTTGGACGAGGGCCGGCGCAGGAGTCCCAGTGACGGGTACCTGCCCATCATGACGGCCTCCTCGACGGTGAGCGGTGTGCCCCGCGTGGGCGTCGTGTACTGCAGGACGTAGGCGATCTGCGACTGGCTCAACAGGGGAGTGGCCTCCAGGACAGACAGGGCGCCGCCGTCGATGGGCAGCAGTCCAGCGATCGCGTGCAGAAGCGTCGACTTCCCTGACCCGTTGGGCCCGATGATCGCCGTGATCGCGCCGGCGGGCACGGCGAAGTCCGAGTCCCGAAGGGCCACCCGCCCGCCTCGGGAGACCACGACATGGCGACCTGCGACGACGTCAGGCATGAGCGGCCTCTGTCAGGGTGCGTCGCGGCGCGAGGCGCGTGATGCCGAGCACGATGAAGAAGACGACGATCGGGATCATCGCCATCGTCGCGGAGCCCGCAGTGCCGAGGTGGTAGCTGATGGTGAGTCCGAGCCATACGGACCCAAGCCCGATGACTGCGGCCATCACCATCATCCGTGGGACGGTGCGTGCGAGCAGGCTGGCCGTCGCAGGTGGCCCGACGAGCAGGCCGAACACCAGGAGGGTCCCCACCGACTGGTAGCTCCCGATGACCGCCGCGGCGATCAGCACCAGCAGTGCGGCATGGGTCCGCTTGGGGCGCATGCCGAGGAGCTCGGCCTTCTCGGGGTTGAAGGAGAGCGCGAGCAGGGGACGGAAGAGCGCGACGGTGATGCCTACGACGACGACGGTGAGGACGGCCTGCCATACCAGATCTCCCGCGGTCACCCCGAGGGCGTCGCCGAACAGGATCGAGGTCAGGCTGCCTGCGTAGCTGTCGAGTCGAGAGATGATGACCACGCCCAGTGCGAGCATCCCGACGAAGAGCAGGCCGATGGACGTGTCCTCGCTCAGCCGGGTCTGGCGGTGCACGGCCTCGATGGCGAGGACCATGACGAGGGCGGCGACGGCCGCACCGATGACCGGATTGATGTCCAGCACGATCGCGGCGGCGATACCGGGCACGACCCCGTGCACGAAGGCATCGCCGAAGAAGCTCATGCCGCGCAGGACCAGCCAGGTGCCCACCACCGAGGTCATGAGCGCGGCAAGCACGCCGCCGATGAGTGCCCGCTGCTGGAAGCCGAGGGCGAAGGGCTCGATGAACCAGTCCACGGGGTCAGTCTCCTCGAGCTACTCGCCGAGGGCCGAGGAGATGCGATCAGCGTTCGCCTGCATGGCGCCGAGGTAGGTTTCGGCGCCCGATCCCGGCTCGCCCAGGCTCTCCACGTAGAGCTCGACCACGGCGACCTCGCGGTCGGATTCCGAGGCGACGGACTCGGCGAGGTCCTGCGACGAGGCGGAGTTCGTGAAGATGGCGGGGACGTCCTCGGCCTCGATCACCTGCAGGAGTGCCGCGAGGTCCGCGCTGCTCGGCTCGCCGAGCGTCGACCCGCCCGGGATGACGGTGCCGACGATCTCGTACCCGTATGCGTCGGCGAGGTAGCCGAGTGCGTCATGGTCGGTGACCAGCACGCGACGCTCGGCGGGCACGGACTCCAGGGTCGCCCGCACCTGCTCGTCGGCGGTGCGGATCGCGTCAGCCACCTGCCGGCCGCAGTCGGCGTATGCCTCACCCTGCGTCTCGGCCAGCGTGTCGCCGATGGCCTCGACCGCGACCGCCATCCGCGACAGGTCGAACCAGAAGTGCGGGTCGTCACCCTCGTCGGCGTGCGCGTCCTCGCCTGCGTGCACGTCCGGCCCGCCGAAGGGAAGAGGGTCGACGAGTTCGGCAACAGCGAGGATCCGGGCACCGTCCGTGGTGGCGTTGTCCAGCGCCTCCTGCATCCCCGCCTCGAGCCCGAGGCCGTTGGCGACCACGAGGTCGGCGGTCACCAGGTCGGCGACCTGCTCGGAGGAGGGGGCGAAGTCGTGCGGGTCCGCGCCGACGGGCAGCAGCGTCGTCACGGAGGCGGCGGGGTCGGCGCAGGCGACGATGTCGGCGGTCACGCTGCCGAGCATGGTGGTCGTGACGACCACGGAGACCTGGTCATCCGGTGCACTGGCAGTGCTCGAGCATCCGGCGAGCACCCCGGCAAGTGCGATCAGCGAGCCGCCGAGGAGGTCGGTCGGTTGGCGCAGCACACCGCGAGCCTAGGTTTGATGAAAATGATTGTCAATGTCGCGGATACCCATCGCCGCCCCCCTTCTCGCGAGCGGGCGGTTAGCAGGCCCAAAACCGAAGGTTTCGGCCCTGCTAACCGCCCGCTCGCGAGGAGGGGGGTGGGACGTCCGGAGGGATCAGAAGCGGCCGAGCAGCTTCATGACCACGACGCCGCCGAACGCGAGGACGACCAGGCCGCGCATGAGCCGCGAGCCGGGCGAGAGGGCGGGCCACGACAGTGCCGTCAGCCAGGCGAGGAACAGCCACACGAGAGCCAGCAGGATGCCGCCGAGCCAGGCCCACGAGTCGCGCAGCAGCAGGCCCCCGAGGAGGAGGACGGCAGGCGCCACCACGATGATCCAGCGCGGCAGGGCGTGCAGCCGCGTCAGCAGGGGCAGGCTCGCCCGCTCGAGTGCGGACCGCCCGGACTCCCTCGGCTGTGATCGCTCGGTGGGACGGCCGGCGTTCGGCCCGCTGGGGCCGCGCACTCCCTTGGGGGTGCGGTCCTTGCTGCTCATGGCGCTCCTGCCGGGAAGGATTCAGGGGTTCGGGGTACTACGGTGCGGCTGATGAGCCAGCCTAGCCCGAGTGCAGCGGCCGACCACCTCGTCGTGGTCAGCCGCTTCCGCGTCGACGCGCCGTCCCGCGCGGGCTTCCTCGCTGCGGCCGACGAGGCCCTGACGGTGCTGGCGTCCCGGCCCGGCTGCCTCGCCGCCACGCTGGGCCAATCCACCGACGACCCGGAATTGCTGCTGGTGCGCACGGAGTGGGAGGGCATCGGTGCCTACCGTCGGGCACTGTCGTCGTTCGACGTCAAGGTGAGTGCCGTGCCCCTGCTGTCCCGGGCCATCGACGAGCCGAGCGCCTACGAGTCGGTGCGGGTGTGGGACGGCACCGCTCTGCGTCGCGCCGAGTCCCACCTGGCGGCCGACGCCGGCGACGTGCGCCTGGGAACGGCGTCGGGGCCCGACGTCGCGCCGGTCGACTCGTGACGCGGTTCGCGGACCTCGCGGACGCCGGCCGTGCCGTGGCCCGCCTGGTGCAACCGGAGACCGGGGCATGGCCCGATCCGGTGCTCATGCCCGTGCTTCCCAACGGGGTCCCGGTCGTGCTCGGCATGGTGGAGACGCTCGCGCTGCCGGTCGTGCCCCTGCGAGCCCACCGCTCCGACGACGGTGTCGTGATCGATGCCCCGGAGGGCCTGGCAGGGCGCACGGCCATCGTGGTCGACGACGGCGTCGAGACCGGCACGGTCGCCCGTGCTGCAGCGCCGATCCTGCGCGAGGCCGGTGTCGCCCGGCTCGTTCTCGCGGTGCCCGTCTGCTCGCGGGAGGCGTCGGCGCACCTCGACCTCGTGTACGACGAGGTGATCGCCGCTGTGCGCCCGCTCGGCCGACGCAGCCTGGCGTGGCATTTCGAGGACTTCGACACCGTCGACGACGCGCAGGCCGTGGCGATGCTGGCCCGCGCATCCCTCGGAGGAAGTGCCTCCTCCTAGGATGTCGTCACTATGGCCACCGATCGTGTCGATGCTGTCGTCAACCTGTGCAAGCGCCGCGGATTCGTGTTCCCGTCGTCGGAGATCTACGGCGGCACGCGCTCGGCATGGGACTACGGTCCGCTTGGCGTCGAACTGAAGGAGAACGTCCGCCGTCAGTGGTGGCAGGCGGTCGTGCGCGGCCGCGACGACGTCGTCGGCATCGACTCCTCGATCATCCTCGCGCCGCAGGTGTGGGAGGCGTCCGGCCACGTCAATGCGTTCGTCGATCCGCTCACCGAGTGCCGCAACTGCCACAAGCGCTGGCGTGCGGACCAGCTCGTCGAGGCCTTCGAGGAGAAGCACGGGAGGCTGCCGGAGAACGGCCTCGCCGACATCACGTGCGCCAACTGCGGCACCAAGGGTGACTTCACCGAGCCCAAGGACTTCAACGGGATGCTGCGGACCACGGTAGGCCCTGTCGAGGACGCCGGTGCCGTCCACTACCTGCGGCCGGAGACGGCCCAGGGCATCTTCGTGAACTACCTCAACGTCATGAACTCCGCGCGCCGCAAGCCACCGTTCGGCATCGGCCAGACGGGCAAGAGCTTCCGCAACGAGATCACGCCCGGCAACTTCATCTTCCGCACCCGGGAGTTCGAGCAGATGGAGATGGAGTTCTTCGTCAAGCCCGGCACTGACGAGGAGTGGCACGAGTACTGGATGCAGCAGCGCTGGGACTGGTACGTCGACCTCGGGCTGGACCCGGAGAACATGCGCTTCTACGAGCATCCGAAGGAGAAGCTCAGCCACTACTCCAAGCGCACGGTCGACATCGAGTACCGGTTCCGCTTCGCCGGCAGCGAGTGGGCCGAGCTCGAGGGCATCGCCAACCGCACCGACTTCGACCTGACCACGCACGGCCAGCACTCGGGCACGGACCTGTCGTACTACGACCAGGAGACCGAGGAGCGCTGGGTCCCGTACGTGATCGAGCCGGCGGCAGGCCTGACGCGCGCCGTCCTGGCCTTCCTGCTCGACGCCTACGACGAGGACCAGGCGCCGAACGCCAAGGGCGGCATCGACACTCGCACAGTGCTGCGCCTGGATCCGCGGCTCGCCCCCGTGAAGGCTGCGGTGCTCCCGCTCTCGCGCAACGAGCAGCTGTCGCCCAGGGCCAAGGAGCTTGCGGCCACGCTGCGCCGGCTCTGGAACATCGAGTTCGACGACGCGGGGGCCATCGGGCGCCGCTACCGCCGCCAGGACGAGATCGGCACGCCCTTCTGCGTGACGTTCGACTTCGACTCCCTCGACGACAATGCCGTCACCGTGCGCGAGCGCGACAGCATGCAGCAGGAGCGCCTGCCGATCGACGGCCTGGTGGGCTGGCTGGCGCAGCGCCTCCCGGCCTGCTGAGGGGGTCAGCAGTCGCAGCGCGCGTGCACGGAGCGCTGGCCGCTCGCGGCGGTGTTCGGGCCACTCATCCAGAGCACGCGATCGCCCTGGGGGAACACGGCGTACGGCTGCTCGCCCGTGAGGGCCCGCGCCACGTAGGCAGCCGTGAGTCCGTTCACGTCGACGACGGGGCCGATGGAGAACAGCGACCTCGTCTCGTCGATGGCATCGTCGGCACCGGCGCGCAGGACGACAGTGAGGTGAGGCGCCACCGCATTGGCCGCGAGGGCGACGGCGATGGAGTCGCGCTCCTGGCTGCCGGCGGCGACGAGCGCGATCGCACCCTCGATCCGCGCCCTCCGCAGCACCCGCCGGCTCGTCGCGTCGCCGATGAGGACGGGGATGCCGAGGTCGCGCGCAAGGCCCAGGCCCGACGCATCGGGGAACTTCTCCACGCCGAGGACGGCGATGCCGAGCGCGCGCAGCTCCTGGGCGAGGCGGATGCCCACCTGGCCCATGCCCACGACGATGACGTGACCGGTATGCGGGATGACCCGGCGCCCCACCAGTGCGACATGTCGCCCGGACAGCAGGTGCTGCACGATCCCGGCGGCGAAGGCCGCGGTGAAGCCCATGACCAGCAGGGCGGCGAACGTCGCCCACAGCAGCTCCCAGGGATGGTCGGGCAGCTCGGGTGCGGAGATCGTGGCCGTCGTCCGGGTGGCGTCGTAGAGGGCCCGCACGAAGGAGCGCGTCTGCAGGCCCATCAGGGTGTCGATGGCGATGACGGCCAGCAGTCCCAGCGCCCCGCCGAGCAGGACGGCGGAGCCTGAGTCGTAGGCCTGGAGCTGGCCGCGCAGGCGGCCGAGCACCCCGCGCCAGCGCAGCGTCGCCGATGGCTGGTAGGCAGTGACGCGCGCGGCGTCGTCCGTCGCCGGAGCGTCGATAGCGACCCAGGAGGCCTCCGACGTGCCGGCGCGACGCCGGATCGCCGCATGGTCGGGCGCGATCGCGGCGGCCACGATCGTGGGCACCGAGATGGATGCGGGGGACAGGACGACGCAGTTGGGGATGTGCGCCTCGATCTGGCTGCGGACGGTGCGGTCGAAGATTGCGACGAACAGGCGGATGCCCGGACGCAGGTGCTCGACGACGAGGCTGTAGCGCAGGGCACGGATGTCGTCGTGCAGCAGGACGGCGACACCGGTGATGCCGCTGTGCAGTGCGGCTCGCAGGTCGGCGTCCGAGGGGTCGTCCAGGTGGATGGTCGGAGTGCCTGCCTCCTGGAGCAGGGCGCAGGCGCGTCGGCCGACATCGGAGTGCCCGATGACCAGCACGGTTCCCGATGCTGCGTCACTTGTTGGGGTCCACACCGGCGTGTCGACCCCAACAAGTGACGCAGCATCAGGGGGGCTGAGTACGGGATCCATGGCAGGACCCTAGGCGGCGGAGTGCTCCTTCGGCGGGTCGTATCCCTCGGATTCCACGCGGGCGGCGTTCTTGGGCAGCAGCAGGCTGGCCAGCAGGCCGAGGAGCACGAAGGCCCCCGCGGTCCAGGCCACCAGGCGGATGGCGTCGGCGAATCCCTCGGAGGCCGCCTCGACGAGCACGTCGCCGTTTGGCTGCTGGGCGAGGCCCGGGATGGCCTGCCCGGCCGACTGGGCCACCACGTCGGCCACCTGGGTGGCCTCGGCCGCAGGCACGCCGCGGTCCTCGAGCTGCCCGGCGATGCCGCCGAGGCCGAAGATCAGCGTGGCGCCGATGATCGCGGTGCCGATGGCCGCGCCCACCTGACGCGACGTGGACTGCACGGCGCTGCCCTGGCCGGACTCCGCGACGGGGACCTCGCTGAGGATCACGCCGGTCAGCTGCGCGGTGGCGAAGCCGACGCCGAGGCCGTAGAGGAACAGCCACGGGGCCATCTGCCAGCCGGTGACGGAGACGCCGAGGGAGAACCCGAGCACGAGGATGCCGACGGCCTCGCAGGCCATGCCCAGCTGCAGGACGCGCACGGGCCCCATGCGCTGCGACAGCGGAGCACCCAGTCCCGAGGCCACGAAGGATCCGCCGGCAAGTGCGAGGAGGATCACGCCCGTCTCCAGTGCGGAGTAGCCCCGCACGGCCTGCAGGAACAGCGGCAGCGCGAAGAGCAGGCCGAACTCGCCGAGGCTGACGATGAGGGCGACGAAGTTGCCGGCGCCGAAGGTGCGGATGCGGAACAGCCGCAGGTTGACGACCACGACCTGGCCCGCGCGCAGGCGTCGGGCCTCGACGACGACGAAGAGCACGAGGGCGAGCAGCCCCAGCAGCGCGGCCACGAAGACAATGGAGACGGTGTCCGACGGCCACTCCCAGCCGGCTGCGCTGAACGGCTGCGTCGGCGTCAGCCAGCCGTACCGCTGACCCTCGATGAGCGCGAACACGACGCCCACGAGGCCGAGGGTGATCAGGACCGTGCCGAGCACGTCGATGCCCTTCGGCCCGCCGATGGCCCTGGTCTCGGGGACGGTCACCAGCACGCCGACGATGACAAGGATGCCGATCGGGACATTGATCAGGAAGGCCCAGTGCCACGACGCGTTGGTGGTGAGCCAGCCGCCGACCAGGGGGCCGAGGGCGGCCATGCCGCCGATGGTGCCGCCCCACACCGCGAAGGCGACCGCGCGCGACCGGCCGGTGAAGACCGCATTGATGACCGACAGCGACGAGGGCAGGATCATCGCGCCGCCGATGCCCTGGAGCGCACGCGCGGCGATGAGCGTCGCCGCGTCGTTGGAGAGGGCGACCAGCACGCTGGCGACGACGAAGACGACGATGCCGAGCAGGAAGATGAGGCGTCGGCCGAACCGGTCGGAGATCCGGCCCCACAGGATCAGCAGCGAGGCGAACGTCAGGGCGTAGGCGGCGCTGACCCACTCGGCGTCGGCGGTGGTGAGCCCGAGGTCGGAGACCATCGTCGGGATCGCGACGTTGACGACGGTCGCGTCGAGGATGATCATCGCGACGCCGAGCGCGAGGAATACCAGGGCCCCCCAGCGGCGTCCGCCGGTCAGCGAGGGGCCGATCTCATGTGCTGGCTGGGTCATGGCTCTCCATGGGTGGGTGCCGACGCAGCGTCGGCAACGGCTCGCGCCGATTCTGCCGCACCCGGTGGGACAATCCCGGCATGCCGATGCCGTTCTCCCCGCCGGTGGTCCTCGCGCCCATGGCGGGGATCACCAACCGGGCGTTCCGCCGCCTGTGCCGGGAGTCGGCCAGGGCGTCCGGGGCCTCGGGCGTGGGCATGTACGTCTCGGAGATGGTGACCTCGCGCGCCCTCGTCGAGCGCAGTGCCGAGTCACTCGACCTCGTCACGTTCGCACCGGACGAGCAGCCCCGCGCTGTCCAGCTCTACGGTGTCGCCCCGGGAACGGTGGCTGCAGCCGTGCGCCTGCTGGTCGACGAGGACCGCGCCGACCACATCGACCTGAACTTCGGGTGCCCGGTGCCGAAGGTCACGCGCCGAGGCGGGGGGAGTGCCCTGCCATGGAAGCACGACTTGTTCCGCAGCATCGTGCACGCAGCCATCGAGGCGTCGGGCGGGCGCGTGCCCGTGTCGGTCAAGATGCGCAAGGGCATCGATGATGACCACCTCACCTACCTCGACGCCGGACGCGCGGCTGCGCAGGAGGGCGTCGCCTGGGTGGCGCTGCACGGACGAACGGCATCGCAGATGTACGCGGGCGTCGCGGACTGGGAGGCGATCGCACGGCTGAAGGAGGCGCTCGAGCCGCAGGGCACCCCGGTGCTCGGCAACGGAGACATCTGGACGGCGGACGATGCCCTGCGCATGGTGCGGCAGACCGGCGCGGACGGGGTTGTGGTCGGACGCGGCTGCCTCGGCCGACCGTGGCTGTTCGGGCAGCTGGCCGCGGCGTTCGAGGGCCGTCCGATCCCGCGCGACCCGGGACTGGGCGACGTCGTGCGACTGCTCCGCCGCCATGCCCAACTGCTCGTCGACGACTACGGCGAGGAGAAGGGCTGTCGTGACGTGCGCAAGCACATGGCCTGGTACCTCAAGGGATTCACGGTGCGCCAGCAGGTGCGCCAGTCGCTCGGCATGGTCTCGTCGCTGGCCGAGCTGGACGACCTGCTAGCGCAGATCGACACCACGCAGGACTTCAACCTCGAGGTCGGCAGCGGCCCGCGCGGTCGCACGTCGGGCAATCGGACTCCTGCGCTTCCTGACGGATGGCTTGACACCTGCGATATCGACGAGCAGACCAGGGCGCTGGTCGCCCGGGCGGAGATCAGCGTCTCAGGCGGGTGAGGCTCCGTGGCGTGCTGGCGTCAGCCGCCGAAGAGCACGCTGCCGTACTTGATGACGATCATCGCGGTGAGGACGGCCAGCACCAGGATGACGATCAGGGTGTCTATCCCTGCACGAAGCCACGACGAGACCGTGCGGTAGGCCGATGCGGAGAGCCGGAAGTTCCCGTCGAGGAGGTTGATCCTCGTCAGGCTCGCGAAGACCAGCGTGGTGGTCACGGTGATGGTCAGGCACCACGGGCACAGCGCGCCGATGACGAAGAAGGACTGGAAGAACAGCCAGTACGCGAACAGGAAGCCGATGAGGTACACGGCCTGCGCAGCGATCATGAACCACCGCGGGAATCTCACGCCACCGAGCCCGGCGACGGCGAGGGTGATGACCACCGGCTCAGCGATCAGGCCGAGGTACGCGTTGGGGAAGCCGAGCAGGCTGGCCTGCCATGACTGGCCCACCGTCCCGCACGAGAGCACGGCGTTGATGTCGCAGCCGAGGTCGGCGAACGGATCGGCCGCGAGGGTGAGCGCCTCGACCGACAGGACGAACGCGGCCACCAGGCCGATCACGGCGGAGATGAGCATCTCGAGGTAGGCGCCGCGATGCCGTGCCGGGCCCAGTACCACCGGTGCCGGGCGTGGATCATCGGCCTCGCGGGTGTCGGCTGCCTGGTCGATCGTCACGCCCCAGAGCCTACGATGCGCGGCTCGGCATGCTCGGCGACGGTGCGGGCGGACATGTAAGCGCCGTCACGGGCGCTGCTGTTGCGTCGGGGTGCCTGGAGGGTGTCGAGTGCTCCCATGAAGATGTCGGGGGGCCAGGCCTATGTGTACGAGTTCTCGCAGGGCGACCGCAGCCAGGTCGACCTGCTCGGCGGCAAGGGCGCGAATCTCGCGGAGATGACCCGGCTGGGCCTGCCGGTGCCTCCGGGATTCACGATCACCACCGCGGCCTGCCGCTACTTCCTCGAGCACGGCCATGGGCCGGAGGGGCTCCAGCGGCAGATCGCCGACCACGTGGGTCGACTCGAGGAGGAGATGGGCCGCAAGCTCGGCGATCCGGAGAACCCGCTGCTGGTCTCCGTGCGGTCCGGTGCCCGATTCTCCATGCCGGGCATGATGGAGACGGTCCTCAATATCGGACTGAACGACGCGAGTGTCGCAGGCCTCGCGCGCATGGCTGACGATGACCACTTCGCGTGGGACTCGTATCGGCGGCTGATTCAGATGTTCGGCAAGACGGTGCTGGAGATCCCCGGCCATGAGTTCGAGGACGCGCTCGACCAGGTCAAGGCCAGTGCGAAGGTCCTCACGGATGTCGACCTGCCGGTGGCGTCCCTGCGCCAGCTTGTCGACGTCTACAAGTCGATCGTGCGCGAGTCCACCGGGCACGAGTTCCCGCAGGATCCGTTCCAGCAGCTGGACCTCGCGATCCGTTCCGTCTTCCAGTCGTGGAACACCGAGCGTGCCCGGCTCTACCGACGTCAGGAGCGCATCCCCCACACCCTCGGCACGGCTGTGAACGTCCAGGTCATGGCGTTCGGCAACGCGGGGGAGGGGTCGGGCACGGGAGTCGCCTTCACGCGAGATCCGGGCACCGGCCACAGCGGCATCTACGGCGACTACCTGCCGGAGGCGCAGGGTGAGGACGTGGTGGCGGGTATCCGCAACACCCTTCCGCTCCAGCACCTGGCGCAGTCCGACCCGACGTCGTACCGCAGGCTGATGGAGATCATGAGCACGCTCGAGCTGCACTACCGCGACCTGTGCGACATCGAGTTCACCATCGAGCGCGGCAAGCTGTGGATGCTGCAGACCCGGGTAGGCAAGCGGACAGCGGCCGCCGCCTTCCGCATCGCGGTGCAGCTCGTCGACGAGGGCGTCATCTCCATGGACGAGGCGCTCATGCGAGTGACGGGCCACCAGCTCGGCCAGCTGATGTTCCCGCGCTTCGCCGCGGGCAACGGCCACGGTCGCATCGCCAGGGGGATGAACGCCTCACCCGGCGCTGCCGTCGGGCGTGCCGTCTTCGACTCCGCGACGGCGGTCGCGTGGGCCAAGGGCGGTGACGCAGTGATCCTCGTGCGGCGCGAGACCAACCCGGATGACCTCGAGGGGATGATCGCTGCGACGGGCGTGCTCACCAGTCGCGGTGGCAAGACCTCCCATGCTGCTGTCGTCGCGCGGGGCATGGGCAAGACCGCGGTCTGCGGGGCGGAGGCGCTCGACGTCGACACGAAGGGCCGCCGGATAACGACATCCGACGGAACGGTGGTCGTCGAGGGCGATGTCATCTCCATCGACGGCAGCACGGGTGAGGTGTACCTCGGCGAGGTCCCCGTCGTGCCCAGCGCCGTCGTCACCTACTTCGAGCAGGGCATCGAGGCAGCCCTCGCGGACGCTGACGAGCCCACCGCGGAGCTGATCCGTGCGGTCGACCGGATCATGCAGCACGCCGACCGGGCGCGGCGCCTGCGCGTGCGCGCCAACGCCGACACTCCCGAGGATGCCGCGCGGGGGCGGCGGATGGGTGCCGAGGGCATCGGCCTGCTGCGCACCGAGCACATGTTCCTCGGCGAGCGTCGCACCCATGTCGAGCGGCTGATCCTCGCCGACAGCGACGACGAGCGCGCGGCCGCCCTCGAGGCCCTCCTGCCGCTCCAGCGCAAGGACTTCATCCGCATCCTCGAGGCGATGGACGGGCTGCCGGTGACTATCCGGCTCATCGACCCGCCCCTGCACGAGTTCCTCCCCGACCTGACCGAGCTCGCGGTGCGGGTGGCCGTGGCGGAGGCCCGTGGTGAGCACCACGAGGCCGACCTGCGCCTGCTGCAGGCCGTGAACCGGCTGCACGAGCAGAACCCCATGCTCGGCCTGCGGGGTGTCCGCCTCGGGCTCGTGCTGCCGGGCCTCTTCGCCCTGCAGGTGCGCGCGATCGCGGAGGCTGCCTGCTTCCGGCAGCGCATGGGCGGCGACCCTCGGGCGGAGATCATGATCCCGCTGGTCGGGTCGATCCAGGAGCTCGAGCTCGTCATCGACGAGGCGGCAGGCGTGCTCAAGGAGGTCGCGAACGCGCATGGGTGCACGCTGAGGTTCCCGATCGGCACGATGATCGAGTTGCCGCGTGCCGCGCTGACCGCCGGTCAGATCGCGGAGGCCGCGGAGTTTTTCTCGTTCGGGACCAATGACCTCACGCAGACCACGTGGGGCTTCAGCCGCGACGACGTCGAAGCGGCGTTCTTCTCGGCGTACCTGGAGAAGGGCGTGTTCGGGGTGTCGCCGTTCGAGTCCATCGATCGCGAGGGCGTGGGTGAGCTCGTCCGGATCGCGGTGAAGAAGGGCCGCGCACGTCGGCACAACCTGCACTGCGGTGTCTGCGGCGAGCACGGTGGTGACCCCGAGTCGATCCACTTCTTCGACGAGATCGGCCTGGACTACGTCTCGTGCTCGCCCTTCCGCGTTCCTGTGGCACGGCTGGAGTCCGGGCGGGCAGCCGTCGAACGCCATGTGGCGCGCAGCGACACCCGCTGACGTCCGACTGGAGCCGCACCGGCCTGGCCACCGGTGTCGCAACCCGCTTGCGGGCCTCACGCGTGTGACGATGGGCGCGTGACTTCCCTCGATGTGCGTCCACGGCGCACATCGAGCCAGCGATCCTCGTCCGGCGCACGCCGCCGCCCGACGGCGTTCCTGGCCCCTGCGCTCACCGTGCTCGTCGCACTTCTCCTCCTGGTGCCTGTCGGCGCTGCCATGCAGGTCGTCCTGTCCGCGCACCTCGACGACCGGACGCAGACCCAGGCCATCGTCGTTCTGGAGCCCGCGCAGTACTGGGGTGATCCACGTCCTGTCCTGCGCGCCCGGCTCGAGCACGCCGCGCAGCTCTACGACGAGGGCGTGGCGCCCGTGGTGATCGTCACCGGGCCGCAGCGGCGCGCGCAGGACGACCGTCGGATCCTCCAGCAGGGCGGCGTTCCCGACCGCGACATCGTCTCGTTCGACACCGGGGCCGACACGGTCGGGACCCTGCGGATCATCGCGGGCGTCATGCGCGACCTCGGATGGTCCAGTGCGACGATCGTGACCGACGGCGCGCACGCGGCCCGCGCCGCGGCCACGGCATCGGCCCTCGGCATCGATGCGCACCTGTCGCCGACAGCGACGGGGCCGGGCGCCTCGCTCACGTCGGAGTACGTCGGTCGTGAGGTCGCGGCCCTGATCCGCCACCACGCACTGACCCGCTGGTCGCTGCAGCAGGTCGTGCCGACGCCCGCGTAGGGCGAGCCAGCAGCCGTCAGCGGTGCGGGTCGACGACCACCTTGACCTCGCCCTCGCGCGGTTCGCCGGCCAGGTCCGTCCCGACCTCGTCGAGCCCGATCACCCGCGAGGTCAGGGCGTCGACATCGACGAGGCCGGCACTGATCAGGTCGGCCGCGCGGCCCTGGGTCAGGGGATTGAGGAACGAGCCCTGGATCCGGAGCTCGTCGCAGACCAGCGCGAAGGGGCGGATGGGGATCTGCGCCTCCTGCGGTGGGATGCCGAGCAGGATCACCGAACCGCCGCGCCGAGCCAGCCGCTGCGCCTGGTCGAAGGTCGGCAGGACCCCCGCGCACTCGAACACGACGTCGAAGCCCCGGGCGAGGCGCTCCTCGGCCTCGTCCGGGGTGCAGGCGTCCGTGGCTCCCAGGCCGAGGGCGAGCGTGCGACGCGGTGTCTGACGGGTCACGAGGGTGACGCGGCCGGCGCCCGCCCCCGCGGCGAGCTGAACCATGAGCTGCCCGATCACGCCGCCGCCCAGCACGGCGACGGACTCCCCGCCGGTGAGCCCGGCCAGGTCGAGTCCGCGCAGGCAGCACGCGAGCGGCTCGACGAAGGCGAGGCGGTGCGACGGCACGTCGTCGGCCATCGCGGACAGCTGCCCGGCAGGCACGGCGAGTCGGGCGGCGAGCCCCCCGTCGACGTCGACCCCGAAGGCGTAGCGATCCGGACACAGCGCGACCCGTCCCGCGCTGCAGTCCCGGCACGAGCCGCACGAGACGTTCGGGTCGACGGACACGAGTGCGCCGACGGGCCAGCCGTCGGCACGGGACTCCAGGATGCGGCCGCCGAACTCGTGGCCCATGACCAGGGGCAGTCTCGCCGGGTACTCCCCACGGAGGATGTGCCGGTCGGTGCCGCAGAGTCCGCAGGCGAGGACCTCGACGACGACCTCGCCGGGCGCGGCCACGGGATCAGGGCGCTGGACGACCGATGTGCTGCTCAGGGACGTCAGCTCGAGAGCGCGCACGAGGCATCGTAGGCTCCGGGCGGGCGTGCCCGCAGGCCCCTGCCTAGCATGGATTCGTGTCCCGCCTCCTCGCCGCCGGCCTGCTGCTTCTCGTGCCGGCGCTGCTCGCCGGATGCGGTCGCCAGCAGCCGGCTTCGGCCCTGGTGGGCACCGAGGCCGTAGCCGCGGAGGAGCGCGAGGAGGTCCTCTCTTTCACCGGGACCACGCTCGATGGCGAGCTCTTCGACCTCGCCGACTTACGTGGTCGCGTGGTGGTCGTCAATGCGTGGGCGTCCTGGTGCGCGCCCTGCCGGACGGAGATGCCCGCCTTCGTCGACCTGCGTGCTGTCACCGACCCGTCCGACCTCGCCGTTGTCGGCCTGAACGTGGGGGACGAGCCGGCCGCGGCGCAGGAGTTCATCGACGAGCAGGGCGTCAACTTCGCCAGCGTGGCGGACCCCGACGGCGCCATCCTCGCCACCATCCCGGGAGTCCCGCCGAAGGCGCTGCCAAGCACGGTGATCCTCGACCGCGAGGGTCGGATCGCGGCGCGCATCATCGGCCCGGCGGACCCCGTCGGCCTGGCCCGAGAGGTCGGGCGGGTGCTGGGGGTCACGCCTGCCCTGTCGGGTGGGCCCGCGTCGTGAGCCGCATCCCTGACGGCTACGACGAGGCCGATGCCCAGCGCTACGTCGACGAGCCGGTCAAGGAGTCGGTCCGCTCTGCCTTCGCCCGGGACCGCGCCCGTGTGCTCCACTCGTCGGCCCTGCGTCGGCTGGCAGCCAAGACGCAGGTGATGGTGGCCGGTCAGGCGGACTTCCCGCGCACCCGCCTGACCCACACCCTCGAGGTCGCGCAGATCGCCCGGGAGCTCGGTGCCGCCCTCGGCTGCGATGCGGACCTCGTCGAGGTGGCCGGGCTCGCGCACGACCTCGGTCATCCACCCTTCGGCCACAACGGCGAGGCCGAGCTCGACCGCCTTGCCGACCGCATCGGCGGCTTCGAGGGCAACGCCCAGTCGCTGCGCGTGCTGAGCCGGCTCGAGGCGAAGGTCGTCGACCCGGCGACGGGGGAGAGCGTCGGTCTGAACCTCTCGCGCGCCTCGCTCGACGCGGCCTGCAAGTACCCCTGGGTCCGTCGTGCGGGCACCGTCAAGTTCGGCGCCTATCAGGATGACCTCCCGGTCTTCTCCTGGTTCCGCGAGGGGGCGCCGGGGGAGGGCACCTGCATCGAGGAGCAGGTGATGAACTGGGCCGACGACGTCGCCTACTCCGTCCACGACTTCGAGGACGCTGTGCATTCAGGCATCGCGTCGCTGGCGGTGTTCGAGTCGCCGACGGAGCGGCGCGCCCTCGTCGAGACGGCCCACGGACGATTCCCGGAGGAGGGTGATCCGGCTGAACTGGAGTCGGCCCTCGAGCGGCTCGTCGGGCTGGACTACTGGCCGCGCTCCTTCGACGGGTCCATGCGCGACCTCGTGGCACTCAAGCACTTCACCAGCTGGCTGATCGCCCGGTTCTCCAACGCCGCCCTCGTCGCGACCCAGGTGGCGTACGGTCCCGGCCCGCTGACCCGGTATGACGCGGACCTCGTGGTTCCCGACGAGGTGCGCGCCGAGGTGTCGGTCATGAAGGCGGTGGCCGTGCAGTACGTCATGAACCGGCCGGGAGCGGAGGCGGAGTACGTGCGCCAGCGGGAGGTGATCGCCGAACTCGTGGGAGCTCTCGTCCTCGACGGCGGCCGGGCCCTCGAGCCGTGGCTGCGTCCGGCCTTCGATCAGGCAGTGGACGATGCTGGACGCCTGCGCGTGGTCATCGACCAGGTGGCCAGCCTCACCGATGTGAGCATCATGGCCTGGCACCACGAACTCGTGCGCTGACCCGTCGGCAGGGGGTCGGGCCCCGGACGTAGGGTGATGACGTGGCTGGCCGGATCCGTGACGAGGACGTGGCCCTCGTCCGCGAGCGGGCCCGGATCGACGAAGTCGTGCGTGAGTACGTCACCCTCAAGTCGGCCGGCGGCGGGTCGATGAAGGGCCTGTGCCCCTTCCACGACGAGAAGTCCCCGAGTTTCCATGTCACGCCGAGCAAGGGCATGTGGTACTGCTTCGGCTGCGGCGAGGGTGGTGACGTCATCGCGTTCGTCACGAAGATCGACCACCTGACCTTCGCGGAGGTCGTGGAGAAGCTGGCGGCGCGTACGGGCGTGGAGCTGCGCTACGTCGAGGGCGGAGCGGCCGTCAATCGCCAGCAGGGCCAGCGCACCCGGCTGGTCGAGGCGCATCGTGCCGCCGCCGAGTTCTACGCCCAGCAGCTGTCGAGTCCTGACGCGCGGCCGGCACGCGACTTCCTGCAGGAGCGCGGGTTCGACTCCGCTGCCGCCGAGCACTTCGGTGTGGGCTTCGCACCGAAGGGCTGGGACGCACTGACCTCGCACCTGCGGAAGAAGGGGTTCACCGACGCCGAGCTGCTGGCCGGCGGCCTCGTGAGCCAGGGCAACCGCGGCCCCTATGACCGGTTCCGCGGCAGGCTCGTGTGGCCGATTCGTGATCTCGGAGGCGAGGTCATCGGCTTCGGAGCCCGCCGACTGTTCGAGGATGACGACGGGCCGAAGTACCTCAACACCCCGGAGACCCCGATCTACAAGAAGAGCCAGGTGCTCTACGGCATCGACCTTGCCCGGCGCGACATCTCCAAGGGCCAGCAGGCGGTCATCGTCGAGGGCTACACCGATGTGATGGCCTGCCACCTCGCCGGCATCACGACAGCGGTGGCCACGTGCGGGACGTCCTTCGGCTCGGACCACATCAAGGTGCTCAGGCGCCTGCTCATGGACGATGACCAGATGCGCGGCAGCGTCGTGTTCACCTTCGACGGCGATGCGGCAGGGCGCAAGGCTGCGCTGCGCGCGTTCGAGGAGGACCAGCGCTTCGTGACCCAGACGTTCGTCGCCGTGGAGCCGACGGGTATGGACCCGTGCGACCTGCGGATCTCCGCGGGGGATGAGGCGGTTCGGGCGCTGATCGCGCGTCGTGTCCCGCTGTTCGAGTTCGCCCTGCGTTCGACGCTCGACGCGTACGACCTCGAGACCGCCGAGGGCCGGATCGCAGCCCTGCGCGAGGCGGCACCGATCGTGGCGCAGATACGTGACACCGCGCTGCGGCCGGAGTACGCGCGGCGTCTGGCCGGCTGGCTCGGCCTGGAGGTGGAGGCCGTCACCCGTGCGGTTCAGGAGGCGCAGCGCTCGGCGCGGCAGTCGACTCCGCCGCGCCGGGAGGCGTCTGAGCCCGTGGCGCCCCCACGCCCGCCGACGGCCCGGCGACGCGATCCGGGCCTGGTGGTCGAGCGCGAAGCGCTGAAGTGCGCGCTGCAGCAGCCGGCCGTGGTCGCCGACTGGTACGAGAGCGTTGAGCCCACCGCGTTCACGCATCCGCAGGCCCGTCAGGTCCACGAGGCGATCGAGGCGGCCGGCTCGCCCAGTGCAGCGGTCGTGGGCCTGGCATGGATCGATGCAGTCCTCGCGGCGGCAGCGGACGACGACGTGCGCCAACTCGTCCGCGAGCTCTCCGTCGAGCCGCTGCCGGCGGACGAGGGTCGCGATGACTCCTATGCGATCGGGGTGATCGCCCGGCTGCTCGAGCAGGATGCCTCACGGCGCATCCATGAGCTGAAGGGGCGCCTGCAGCGGATCGACGCGACCGCTGACCCCGGCCTCCACCAGCAGGCCTTCGCCGACCTCCTTGCGCTCGAGGACTACCGCAGGTCCCTGCGCCGTGAGTCGATGGGCGGGGCCGAGTGATGCGGTGGCCGTCCCGGCGGGCGTCCGCGGTTCCGTCCGACCTGCGCGAGCGCCTCGGCATCCCCGCGCGCGAGCGGATCCTGGCGTGGGGCGGGCGACCTCACGTCGTCGCGGCGACGGAGCGTGCCCTGTACGTCGAGGAGCCCCGCGAGCGACTGGGCTGGGACGTCGTCAGCAAGGCCCAGTGGGACGACCCCCTGCTGACGATCCAGATCGCGGCCCATGACGGTCGTCCGGCACGCACGCTCCGCCTGCGGGTCGAGGCGTCTGGCGACCTGCCCGCGGCCGTCCGTGACCGGGTCACCGCCAGCGTGGTGATGAGCGAGTTCGTCGACCTCGGCGACGGAGTGCGGGCGCGCATGGTCGCGCGGCGAGCGGGCGACGACGCGCCTATCCGCTGGACGGTCGTGTTCGAGTCCGGTGTCCCGGCGGACGATCCCGAACTCCAGGCCCGCGCCAGCGCCGCCCTGGCCGAGCTGCGCAGCACCCTCGGGATCTGAGCCCTCGCGCCCTTGCTATCCTCGGCGGGCTGCATGATCCCCCATAGCTCAATTGGCAGAGCATTCGACTGTTAATCGAAGGGTTATTGGTTCGAGTCCAATTGGGGGAGCCACGGACCAGGAAAAGGCACTTCGGCTTTTAGTTTTGGTGGATGGCGCCTGGTAGGTGGGTGGGTCCGGTCTGGAACTGGTCCCAATCATTTGCCGGGCGCCCTTGGCATTTCGGGCGCCTCAGGGGCCTGTGAGACTCCAGGAGCGGGTCCGCGCAAGCGGTGTTCCTCGTAGAGTGCTTTCCTGTGTACGTTAATGCACTCCACTGACAGGTGCGCACAGTCGCTAGTGCGTCGCGCTGCGTGGCGAGCTGGAAGCGATAGTCCCGTGAGGGGGGCAGTGATGCGTCGGTGGGTTTCTGCGGTGGTTGCTTCCGCTGTGGCGGTGGGGACGCTGGTGGTCGGTGCCCCGTCTGCGAGTGCGGTGACCTCGTCCTGCACGGCCGACCGGACGGTCATCCAGCTGGGCGAGTCCGTCACGGTGACGGCGACAGCGAGGGACAATCTTGGCACCATCCGCTCGGTCTGGATCACGACAGGTTCGGAGGGGACCAACGACCCTGGCGTTCGCGGGTCGGGCGGTTCCTACTCCCGCGTGTTCACCCCCACGGCCGCGGGGGATGTCTCCTTTGTTTGCGGCTTCTATTTGGATCCATTCTTTGGGGCGCCAGGCGATCAGCCTGGTGACGTGCTCACTGTCAGGGTGGAAGCCCCCCCTGCTACGCCGACGGTGACGGTGACGCCCGCGGCTTCGACGATCGCGGCCGGGTCGACGACGACGGTGGCAGCGGCAGGTACGAATCCCACGGTGTCCGGATCGCCCACCTGGTCCGCGACCGGTGCGTGCTCCGTGGACGCGACCGGTGTGGTGACCGGCACCCAGGCCGGCACGTGCACGGTGAGTGCCACCTTCCCCGCATCCACTGACCCGGCCAATCGGTACCAGGCGTCCACGGGGTCGACGGTGATCACGGTGACGCCGGTCGTGCTGCCGGTCCCGGTCGTCACTGTCACGGCACCGGCGACACTGAACGCTGGCGGGTTCTCGCAGTTGCGGGCCAGCGCCCCGGGGGTGCCGGCGGGGACACCGGTCAGCTGGAGCGCAGCTCCTGCCGCGACGTGCAGCATCACGGCGTCGGGAGTCGTCACCGCTTCACTGGTGGGTGACTGCGTGGTCACCGCGACGTTCCCCGTGACTGCGGCGACGTCGGCCGCCTCGGGCAGTGCGACCATCCGCGTGACCTCCCTGTTCGCCGGGCAGTACGGGACCCTGACCTGCACGAGCGCCCAGAGCCTCCCCTGGGCGGTCCCTCCTGCCGTCCTGGTCGAATGGGCGTGGACCGGCAAGCCGGCCCATCAGGTCAAGGTGACTTGGCCGGTCACCGGTCAGGTCACCTCCGTGACGACCGGCACGACCGCTTCGGTCCCGCAGTCCGCGTTCCCGGGTGGTGCCCTGGCGGCCGGCACGTACAGCGTCACGCTTCAGGCTTTCACCGGGGGCGGCCTGGATGCCGGTGTTCCGGCGGTGACCTGCCCGCTCACAGTCGGCGCCACGGGCGCCGTTCCGACCATCAAGAGCCCGGGTCCCCAGTTCGGACCGGACTTCCAGACGAGCCCTTCGGGTGAGTTGCAGCGCCGGCAGACCGGGTACGGCGGTGCGGGACTGCCGCCAGGCTGGCAGCTGTGGTCGTCCCCAAGCCCGAACGGCCCCTTCACCGTTCCCGGTCCTACGTGGCGCACCTGCGATGTCACCGTCACCGAGTACTTCGGGGTCACGCCGGTGGGCAGCAGTGCCCCGAGCCAGGCAGCGATCCAGAACGGTGTGCCGGTGAGCGCGCAGGTCCGGCCGCCGTGCACGCCGTCCAAGCCGGTCTTCTTCCCCGCCCCAACGGTCACCGGACCGGGAAGCGTGGTCGCACCGGTCGTGGCGACCACCCCTGGCGTGCTGCTCGAGTTGCGCTTCTTCGCGGGTGAGAAGCTGATCGCGACCGTCCCGGTCACGCAGAGGTCGACGACCCCGGTCACCTGCCTGCCGTCGACGGTCACGGACGTGTACGCGGTCGCCTACTACCCGGGGGCAGCGAAGAGGTCCGCATCCAGCGCGCCCGCGCGCATCACCGTGGCCGGACCGCTGCCGGCGACCTGCCCGACGACGTCCGGCCCGTCCTCGGCGGCCGGCGGCACCAGCAGCGGGACGACGCCGGGCGGTCCTGCCGGCACGACGTCGTCCGGCTCGCCAGGCAACACTCCGTCCGGCGGGGGTGACGATGCATGCCTGGCCAGGGACGGCCGGCTGTACCCGGACCTGAGCGGGTCGGTCGGCTCATCGCTGACGATGGCCCCGAACACCCGGACACTGGGTACGGAGGTGCGGTACGCCGTCACCGGCGGACGGCTGCCTGCCGGGCTGGCCCTGGACCCGTTCTCCGGCGACATCTACGGGACGCCCACCGAGAACGCGGTCGGCAGGTCCACCGTGGTCATCAGCGCCATCGAGGCCGGGCTGGCAACGTCGGAGTCAGTCACCATCACCGTCGACAACCTGCACCACTCGCTGTCGTACCCGGTGCGCGTGGAGACCGCGGTCGGGGATCTGGTGCGGGTCAAGCCCGTCGCCCACGATGCCGCGGCCGGCGGCCGGTACCGCCTCGTCTGCGGGACCCTGCCCGACGGCATGTCACTGGACCCGAAGACCGGAGCGCTCACCGGCACGCCTAAGACGCTCGTGCAGTCGCCCGTACCGCTGCGGGTGCGGCTGGCCGACAAGAACGGAAGCGTCGACGCCTCCTTCATCCTCGAAGTGTCCACGCAGGCCGAAGCCGCCCTCACCTACCCGTACCACGTCCACCTCGGTTACCGGACCCCCACGATCATCGAGCCCTACACCTACTTCCCGGAGGGGTCCACGTTCTACCTCACCGGAGGCACGCTTCCGAAGGGAATGCGGCTGGATCGGCTCACCGGCGTCATCTCAGGCACGGCCACCGTCGTGACGAAGAAGCCGCGCGTGCTCACCGTGACCGTCATCGACGCACTGGGGGGACAACTCGACTCCGAGACGTTCGATGTGTCGGTCCGCAAGCTGCCGGTGCCCCTCACGGTCGTCAGCCGCAAGTCCGCCAACCCCGTGCCTCGAGGCAAGCAGACCGTGCTCACGTCGAAGGTCAGGCACTGGTCGGGCACGACGCTGGTGCCGACCGTGACGTGCAAGGGCTGCCGCGTCAGCGTCAACCCCCGAACCGGACGCGTCGCAGTACGGCCGGGTGCGGCCACGAAGTCAGTGACCGTCACGTACGTGTCAGCGCCGAAGAAGTCGGCCAAGGACATTTACGGGGTCTACGTCAAGCACGGCTGGAAGCAGACCTGGCGGGTGCAGTGACTTCAGGGGCAGGCGCTCCTGGCTCCGCGCCGACTGGCCGTTCAGTAAGCAAGCGTCGCCCGTGGGTCGTTGCCGGGTCCTTCGGAGTCGTCTGGCTGCTGCTCCTGCTCGCAGGTTCGGACCGGCCGCCGCCGCCGGGGTTCGCGATTGTCCTGGGGATCTTGCTGGTCCTCGTCGCGGTCGTCGCCGTGGCCATTCCGCGACTGTGGCAGGTCCAACGTGAGAAGGGTGCTCGACGCGTCCTCGCGCTCAGCACCGTTCTCGGGGCAGTGGCCGGGCTGCTGATCGCATCAGGGTTCGCACTGGGCGGGTCGGGGGAGCCGTCGCGACCCGAGATGTCCCTCCAGGACATCGTGATCTGGCTGTGCGTCCTGACGGTGGTCGGGGCCGTCAACGGTGCGCTCGTGGGCGCGGTCACCGTGCTCACGAGCCCGCGGTCGCACTAGACGGCAAGGCGACGGGACCGTGCGCCGCACGCTGACGGATGGGACCCGGTGCGAGCAGTTCGTGTAGGGCACCTAGGAGGGTCCGTGAAAAGACTCGGACCTCCAAGTCCCGCGCGCCCAGACCAACCATCGGCAGGCGCCCAGACCAACACCAAAAGCCGAACAGTCAGGGAAAGGGAGCATGCTCGTGAAGACGTTCCTGCTGTCACTCGCGGTCTGCGGGTCGGTCATTGCTGGTGCGGGCCTGGCTTCCGTCCCGGCCAATGCCGCAGCGAACCCCGCGATCGTGCACTTCGACACCGCCTACAGCGGTGGATGGCAGTGCGTCTCGTCGTCGACCAGTGTGCGCGCCAACCTAGGTGACCGGCTCACTCTGACGTGGGCGAGCACTCAGTCATGGGCCACGCGCTTCGTCTTCACCGGACCATCGGGAGAAGTCTTCGTGCCGATGTCGACGCAGAGCCCGTCTGTCGTCCGGTTCACCGAGCTGGGCACCTACCAGCTGAAGTCGGCGGTGGCCTTCAACTGCGTCCTGACTGTGTCGATCGTTGAACAGCCCGTTCCTGCGCCCCAGCCCCACGACTACTTCCAGCAGGTGGGCGTCCCGGCCTCGGGCAGTTGTGCTGATGTATCGCCGACGGTGGGCCACTTGCCGGGCTTCCCCATCGGCGGGTGGAGTAGGTCGTGGGCGGCGTGGATCAATGACGGACGGGGCGGACCGGTGTGCACCCGTGAGGTGGAGGAGCGGTCCGACGGGACCATTGTCCTGATCGGCTAGTTCCAGCCGGACCGCCGGTGCGCGTCCGGCCCGATAGCGTGACCGCATGGCCCACCGCGTCGCCGAGGTCGTCATCGACTGCTCCGATCCGCAGCTGCTGGCCGGCTTCTACCGGGAATTGCTCGAGGGTCGTCCCCGGCAGTCGCGGCCCGAGTGGGCGACCATCTGGGCCGATCCGATCATCCTGGGATTCCAGCGCGTCCCCGAGGGCAAGAGCGTCAAGAACCGCTGCCACCTTGACTTCTTCTGCGATGACCTCGAGGAGTCAGCGGTGCGGGCTGAGCGACTCGGAGCTCGACGGATGGGCGACGTGGTCATCGATCCACCGGGGGCGTTCATCGTCCTGCAGGATCCGGAGGGCAACGAGTTCTGCTTCGTCTCGGGTTACCCGGACGACCCCGACGTCTAGCGTCGCCGTTCGCCCGTCACAACCAGCACGACACCGCCGACCACGATGGTCAGTCCGATGACCACGTCGCGGCTGAGCGGCTCGGCGATGACCAGGGCCCCGAGAATCACCGCGATCACGGGGTTGACATAGGCGTACGTGGACGTCAGGGAGATCGGGGCGTTGCTCAGCAGCCAGACGTAGGCGGCGTAGGCGATGAGCGACGCCAGGACGAGGTAGCCCCAGCCCACCCAGGACTGCGTCGTGATGGCGCCGAAGTCCCAGCGCTCGCCGATGACTGCGCCGACGATGCTCAGGAACAGGCCCGCGACGATGAGTTCGTAGGTCGTGGCCGTCAGCAGGTTGCCGGGCAGGTCGTAGCTCGATGAGCGCCACGAGAAGAACGCCCATGACAGGCTCCCGCAGACGATGGCCGCCGACCACAGCACCACGTCGAGGTCGGTTCCGCTCACCGGGACGGTTCCGCCGGGCAGCAGCATGAGGGCGAGGCCGAACAGGCCGACCAGCACGCCGGCGAGGGTGAGGCGGGAGGGTCGCTCACCGGCCCTGATGCGGAACAGCACGATGATCAGCGGGGTGATCGAGATGAGCAGCGCGGCGATGCCGGAGGGCACGTAGGACTCCGCGAGTGACACCGTGCCGATGCCGACGCCGAGGATCATCACGCCCATGACGAGGATCGAGCGCAGCTGGGGGAGCGTGATCGCCATGACGCGTGGTCCCTTGACGATCATCAGGCCGACGGCGAGCAGGCCTCCCGCCGCCAGGAAGCGGCCGCCCGTTCCCATCAGGGCCGGCATCGACTCGATCATCAGGGCGATGCCGAGGTAGGTCGCACCCCAGAGCACCCACAGGGGCATGAGGCGGAGCAGGATCGCCGGCATCGGGGCGCGGACCACTCCGCGGACGTCTGGGGAGGTCATCCGGGCAGACCGAGCAGTCGGATGTCGACGATCGTGCCCACTCCGGCACCGAGCGCCGATGCGATCCCGATCTCGCTGTCCTCGTAGGCAATGCAGCGCGCAGGATCGACCCCGAGCAGGGACGTGGCCCTGGCGTAGAGGTCGGGCGCGGGCTTGCTGTGAATGACGTCGTCGGCGGTGACGACGTGGTCGAACAGGTGCGTGATCCCGGCGGCATCGAGGGTCGGGATGATGACGTCGCGGTAGCCGCCGGTGACAACGGCCATGGGCACGCTCCCATGGGCGGCCCGCGCCAGGTCGATCACGTGGTGGATCGGGTCCACGAGGTGGATGACCTCCAGGTACCGGTCCATGCCCTCGACGTTCAGGGCCTCGCACAGCTCCACGGAGGCGTCCGGCACTACGGCGCGTACGAAGGGCACTAGGGCGACGTGGGCGTACTCGTCCCACCACTGGTCGGTGACCGCGAAGTCGTAGCGAGCGAAGATTTCGCTCCAGATGGCCCGGTGGACACCCAGGGTGTCGACGAGGGTGCCGTCGCAGTCGAACAGCAGGGCGTCCGGGTCATCTGGGTGCATGATGCGTCGACCCTACGGCAGGCAGGCTCCGCGAGGCAGGACGCGGCCCTGCTGCACAGCGGGTCGCTCGCAGGAGCGGAAGCCCCTAGGGTCGGTGTGTGCACGATGCGGTGCTGGGCCACCTCCGGCAGACTCTCCACGATCGCCTGGCGGGCCACGGGTCCGTGAAGGACCGCCATGGTGAGGTCGACCAGTCCCGCACGGCGGGTCGCCTGTTCGCTGGTGACTACAGCACGAGCATGACGGCCGGCGACGAGTTCGGGGGCAGTCGGCTCGGCCTCGGCGTCATGCACGACCTCGACGGCGAGGTCGTCAGCCTGCGTGGCCGTACGTGGCGCGTGCCCGCCGACGGTGTGCCCCGCGAGGTCGATCCCACCGAGGGCATCGCGTTCGGGGTAGCCGCGCGAGGTGGTCGCGAGCATTCCGTGGCCGTCCCTGCCGGATCGGACATGGAGGGCATCCGGGCCGCCATCGACTCCTACCTGCAGGCCACCCACGAGGATCCGCACGAGGTGGTCTGCGCCGTCGAGATCGAGGGGGACTTCGTCGACGTGCTGCTCCGCACGGTCGCTCCTCCGACGCGTGACCACGAGTCCCTTGCCGAGGTCATCGACGACGAGACACGGTTCCACTTCCCCACGTGGCGCGGCACCCTGGTGGGCTTTCGTTTCCCGGACGACTCCGACGGTCAGACCATCCCCGGGCTCCACCTGCACGGCATCGGGCAGGACGAGCGCACCGGCGGCCACGTGCGGGACGTCACGGCCCGGCAGGTGGTCGCCCGGATCTGGGTGGACGAGTTCCACCCGGTTTCCGAGGCGCCCGGCGTAGGGGTCACGGCGGGATCAGGGGCGGCCGTCGACTTCCAGCGCCTCGAGGGGCCGACCGCCGACGACGCGTGATTGGGCATTGGCACCCGCGCTGGCCCCGGGAGGGGGAGACTGGCCCCATGTGGCTGATCTGGGTCGTCATCGTCCTGCTCGTGGTGCTCGTCATCGTGGGCATCGTGCAGTTCAACAAGCTGAGGAGGCTCGATGTGCTCTGCACGGGAGCCCTGGGAGACATCGACACGCTGCTCACCAAGCGTGCTGACCTGATCCCGAACCTCGTCGAGACCGTGAAGGGAGCCCGGGACTTCGAGGCGTCCACCCTCGAGGCCGTGACGCAGGCCCGCGTGCAGGGGCAGTCCGCGCAGTCCGTGGACGAGAAGGCGACGGCCGACAACATGCTGACGAACGCCCTCGGCCGGCTCTTCGCCGTGGCCGAGGCCTACCCGCAGCTGACGGCGACGTCGAACTTCCAGACACTGCAGGTGCAGCTCGCGGACGTCGAGGGGCAGCTGCAGTTCGCGCGACAGTTCTACAACGACTCGGTCGTCCAGCTGAACACCGCTCTGCGCGTGATCCCGTCGATGTGGTTCGGCGGCATCGCGGGTGTCGGGGAGCGGGAGGTGTACCGGGAGCCGGACGACACCCGCCGCTCTGCTCCTGACGTCTCCTTCTGACACGCACGTGACCCCCGTCCTGCGCATCCTGGCCGTTGTCGGCGCAGCCCTGGCTGCGCTGATCGGACTCGCGCCGGCCGTGTCGGCGTCAGCTGAGCGCATCATCGACTTCACGGTCGACGCCCGTGTCATGGCCGACGGCTCGCTGCAGATCGACGAGACCATCGAGTACGACTTCGGCGCGGAGGAGCGGCACGGCATCTTCCGGACGATCCCGGTCTACAGCGGCCTGCCGGACGGCTCGAGGTGGATGCATCCGGCGACGCTGACGTCCATCTCCATGAACGGCAATCCAGTGCCCTACACGCAGGGGGAGGACGGCGCCTTCCTCGAGGTGCGGATCGGGGATCCGGACGTCCTCATCACGGGCACTCACGTCTACCGGATCTCCTATGTCGTCGATGGTGCCTTGCGCACCCTCACCGCCGAGGACATCGCGCGCGAGAACCCGTACGGACTGTCGCCGGGGGATGTCGAGCTCTACTGGGACTTCGTCGGAACAGGGTGGGACGTGCCGATCGACCGGGTGATGGTCGATGTGGTCGGACCGGGCCCTGTGGTCGCGACGGAGTGCTTCGCGGGCCTTGCCGGCAGCGCCGCAGGCT
>Ga0129333_10000504_pt1 | contig 32198 bp, 23 predicted proteins | sample CPB6_08_DNA_FD_94474 | JGI IMG/M metagenome (GOLD analysis project Ga0129333, IMG submission 94474) | Freshwater to marine salinity gradient microbial communities from Chesapeake Bay, USA - CPBay_Sum_0.6_0.8_DNA | ecosystem: Environmental > Aquatic > Marine > Coastal | place: USA: Chesapeake... | reverse complement strand
GATCTAGATGTATTTCAGTTATTACCTGCGAAAACAGTATCCGGTTCTAAAGTGCCAGATTTTTCGTACGCATTGACAATTAAAGAAAATATGTTGGTTGGAGCTGAAGGCACTACTGTTGAATTTCGCACATTAAATTTAGTTAATTTTGCAATATCTAGTAGTATAGATCCTTTAGAAGTATCAGTATATCAAACCAATTCAGTTACCAATGAGCCTGAATATTATCTTCTTAAAAAGAAAGTAAAAGCAATTTCTGGCACGGTGAAAACTAATACATATGCTTTTGGTGCTGCAAAACGGTTTGATAAAATTTTAATTTCTGACACTGATATTATAGACGTCGTTTCTATTACAGACTCAGACAATAATGAGTGGACTGAAGTACCATATCTTGCTCAGGATACTGTATTTCAAGCCATTGCAAATACACCTCAAAATGATCCAGATTTGTATGGATATACAAATGTACCATATCTTTTAAAATTAAAGAAAACTTCTAGAAGATTTGTAACAAAATTTCGTTCAGATAAAAATTTAGAAATTCAATTTGGCCCTGGAATTACAGACACAGATGATCAAGAGTTAATTCCAAATCCAGATAATGTAGGATCTAGTTTAACTGGATTGCAAATTCAATTTGACCATCCAATCGATCCTTCAAATTTTATGTATACAAAGTCATATGGCGTGGCTCCATCAAATACTACATTAACTGTTAAATATACAACAGGCGGTGGAATTGCTTCAAACGTGGCTTCGTTTACATTAAAAAATATCAATGACATTCAATTTCTAATTGACAGTCAAAATTTAAGTAAAGCTTTATTAGATAGAATAAAAGCCTCTGTAGCATGCACAAATCCACTTCCGGCCACCGGAGGTAAAAGTGAAGAGTCTTTAGACGAGATTCGTCAAAATGCTATGGCAACATTTGCGAGTCAGCAGCGATCAGTAACTGCTCAAGATTATGTAATACGAACATATTCTATGCCATCAAAATTTGGGTCAGTTGCAAAAGCATATGTAATTCAAGATCAACAAATTAGTCCTAGAAATAAAGATTTAATGATACCAAATCCGTTAGCAATAAATCTTTACACACTTGGATATGACGGAAATGGAAATTTAATTCCGTTAAATTTAGCAGTTTTAGAAAATTTAAGAAATTATCTAGGAATGTATCGAATGTTAACGGATGCAATTAATATTAAAACGGCGTATATTATAAACATAGGAATACGATTTGAAATTATCACGTTTCCAGAATATAATTCAAATGAAGTTTTATTAAAATGTATTGATAAATTAAAATCAATATTTAATAACAAACTTTGGCAAATTAATCAACCAATCGTTTTATCTAAAATTTACACTGAATTAGATAAAATTGAAGGTGTGCAAACAGTATCGAATTTAGAGATTGTAAACTTATACGGAACATCTGGCGGATATTCAAGTAATTTTTACGATATAAAAGCCGCTACAAAAGCTGGTGTAATATATCCTTCATTAGATCCGAGTATTTTTGAAATAAAATATCCAAATTCAGATATTATTGGAAGAGTAGTGTCATTATAAATTAACATAACATGATTTGGTCTATACCAGCAACATTAGATACGACAATTTATGAATCAGACCCATATAGAAATACTGGGTTAGATCCTGTCATTGAGCTTTCAAAGCTAGGCGATACTTCTACAAACGATTTAACAGAGTCTAGAATTTTAATTAAATTTGATATAACTGACTTAAATTCTATTTTATCGACAAATGGAATTTCAATAACTGACATCACTGCTAGTATACAATTATATGCAGTTCAGTCATATGCATTGCCGAAAACGTATACTATCGAAGCAAGGCCAATTTCAGTTCCATGGGACAATGGTTCGGGATATTTTGTATATCCTGAAGCAGCGCAAACTAATGCTTCTATTACAGACGGAGCTACATGGATAACTACTGCCGGTACCGGGTCTATTTCATGGACAGGATCTTTATCAACCGGCGCTGCTATGTTATTTAATTCGTCAAGCACTATAGGCGGCGGAACATGGTATACATCGTCAGTTGCAAGTCAATCATTTTCATTTAAATCTTCTGATTCAGTTTCCATAAATGTTACTGATATTGTGCGAAGTTGGTATACAGGCTCGTTATCAAATAACGGATTTATTTTAGCATTTAATCATAACAGTATTACGGCCAGTAATTATCCAGAGACAAGAATTGAATTTTACAGTAGCGATACGACATCAGTACTTGAACCTCAATTATACATTAGTTGGTCACCTGGAGTTTCATACTCTACAGGTTCATTAACGGTGGCCACTACTAACGACAATCCAATAGTATACGTAAACAATTTCAATGCCGTTTTCAAAAAAGATCAAAAAGTTCGTATACGAATTGCAGCAAGAAAAAAGTTTCCTAGACCGGCATTTGCTCAGAATTCAGTTTTTTCAGACGTTCTAGCTCTTCCTGCGAATTCATATTACAGAATAAAAGACGCGCATACTAATTTAATTTTAATTGATTACAGCGAGAATACAAAAATCAGCGCAGACTCAAATGGAAATTATTTTGATTTTTACGCTACAATGATGTATCCGGAAAGATTTTATATGTTTGAAATAAAATCTGAGTATCTTGATGCAACACGATATTACGACGCAAAAGAATTTACATTTAAAATAGTAAACTAATATGTCTATTTACGAATTACATGAATTTCAGCCAGACCGTTTATTATCTGGGCAAATAGTTCCTACTCGAGTTATTCCTACAAAGTATATATCGTATGCTACGGCTTCAAATGGAATTACGGTAATAAATGAAAATACTAATATTAACAACAATAGATCGTTTATTAGTTTATATACTACAAAAATTTCTGACGTAAAATTTAATCAAATAATAGATTTAGAATTTAAAGAATTTCCTCCAATCATTATTGACACGACTATTAGAGACTTGCAGACTAGAATTTCAGAACTTGAAGCCTCGTCATCAGTACTGTTAGCTACAGACGCCGCAAATAAAAATCTGATAAATACATTAAACGATCAGATAGATTCATTGAATAAAATTAATTTGATTGTCGATCAAAGCGTTCAATCATCGAATAATAATCCTAACTTAATTCCAAGTGAGTTCAAAGTCGGAACAAAACTTCTGTCAAATTCTTCAAGTCAAAACAAACTTCAGTCTCCGAATGGAAAATATATATTCCAGTTAAATTCCGACGGGTCTATAAGTCTTTTTGAAAACCAAAGTACCGACAGTAATACAGTGCAGTTAAGATTAATAAAAGAATTGGCGTCGATAGCAGAAAATGGTGAGTTAGACGAGCGTCAAGAATTGCGAGCTACCAAACCAGGATTGTATTACGCAGCTGAAATTTCTCCGAGTCCAAACAACGGAAATTTTAGTAGATCAAAATTCAGAGTTAGAGCGTACTATAAACTTGATGGTAAAGACGAGCCTTCAGTAATTATTTTCGGATCGCAACAAATTGATTCTATAGAAAGTACTGTTGTACGATTATTAGATGACGGGCGTTTAGTATTAACTGTTGAGAATGAAGCTGAATTCAGCTCTCAGAATCCGGAATTAACTACATTAACGACTATTATGACTCCTTTTTAAGTATTAGCCTAGAATATCTTATTAAGATATTTATTTAAAAGGCTAATTAATGTTATCCGTATATACTAATCAACAAGACCTTTTAAGGACATCAGTACCTATACCGACAACGCGGTATCAAACTGTTGATAAAGAACTATTCGATAAAAGACAATTTTCCGTAACGCTTAAAGACACGTCAGTTAAACCAAAGTTGGAATTTCATGTATATTCCAATGACGGCGTTTATTTAACAGGCGATCACGGTGCGTTATTTTCCATAGAAAAAAACGATACATCGACTAATACCGAAGCGTATGAATATTTAGCGGTAAATTCTCGAGATGTATTTGCTAGATTAGGAATAAGTAGAGGTCAATATCGAGTTGTATATAACTTTTTTGATAATTTAATTGGCTCGTTTGAAGGCGAAAAATTATTTATAAAAGAAATATCTCCTTCTCGCCGAGAATTGCGTTTACAGCTTTCAAACAATGACGGCATTACTTTACGTAACCAATATCAAAGTTTTAAAGATCGGTGGGATGAAACTCGTAAAAATGATTTATTTGATTCGTTTGTATTAAACTTTGGGTTTAATGAAACATTTCAAATTGTAAATCTTCGATTTGAAGAGCAGGAATATTTAGAAATTATAGTAAAGCTGTATCAACCTTTGCCGGCCCGGTTCGGAGAAAGAGTAAAGCTATGGATTTCTGAAGAAATAATTTCTCCGATTGTCGAAGTTATATCAATCGTACCAAAAGAAGTTTCCGAGGCTTATAATCGTTTATCCGGTCCAAATTTTGATTTAGATGAGTTCGAAGGATTTTCAACTGCTACTAGTTATAAGTCTTGGAATGATTTACTCGCTGCAAATATTCAGACATCACAGCAAATTATAGACAGTCAATTTTCAGGCTCACTTTCAGGGTTGAAATTAAATATAAGTTATCGTATATTTGATAATTTTGTGCATTACAGTTCAGCAGTTGAGCGAGTAAAGAATTTCAAATACAAACTTGAAGTAATTGAAAATTACACAAACCAAATTAATAATGTAGCTGTTATTCCAGGCGGAGCGATAATTCAAACAAATTTAGCTGATTTATACAATAAACGAAATAATATAGTAAGTAGTTTTGATGATTTTGAAAAATATTTATTTTTCGAATCGACAGGAAGTCAGTTATACACTCACGTCGACGAAACTGCAAATTCTATAATTACCGGTTCTGGAATTATCAATCCATGGCCAAAGACAACTCCGGTTTCTGCTACATGGCAAACAGCATTTTCGTTATGGAGTACAATGACATCGCAATGGTCCATTGCTAGTAATCCTGACCCATACGGATATTTTTCTATTCAAGAACTTACTACGTCGGCTACTGCAGAAGCATATTATGCTGATTTACTTGAAAAAGCAGAGTTATACGATACACTGAATATACATAAATTACAAAATACAGTTCCAATGCACTTGCAGGGCTTGAGTGACTCTGACGAGTTTTTACTGTTCGTGCATATGCTTGGTCAGCATTTTGATATTTTATGGACTTACATAAAAGCGCTTTCTACCATACATACTCGAGAAGAGCATCCAAAAGATGGTATGCCTAGCGATTTGCTGTACAACGTAGCTAAATCTTTAGGATTTCAGTTATTAAATGGCAAATCTACTTCAGATTTATGGAAGTATGCTTTAGGTGTAGACGCTAACGGAACTGCATTGCAAACCAATGTCAATGGAATTTCGTCAATTTCTGATTCAGATGCTACAAAAGAAGTTTGGAGAAGAATAGTAAACAACCTTCCATACATTTTAAAATCAAAAGGAACATCTAGAGCTATTAAAGCATTGGTTACATGTTTTGGAATTCCAACTTCTATTTTAACTATAAAAGAGTATGGAGGACCTTCGACATTTACCGACAATGACCACTATCCAGAATACGTGCATGACACGTATCGTTATGCGTGGCTATCGACAACAGGAAGCATTCAAATTCCAATTACTAGTTATCGTAACTCACTGAATACTTTAGTATTTCCTGATTCTTTAGAGTTTCGGTTTAAAACTGACGCTAACTTTACTTACAGCACTGGTACGCAATATAATATTTTATCAGGTTCTGGAATTAGTCTGTATTTAACTAAAGATTCTGCAGATGACAATCAAGGTACTGTAACTTTTGTCGTTAATAATACTTCTGGAAGTATTGCAGATTTAGAAATTTTTGATCATTCTTGGCAACATGTAGTAATTTCAAAAGTTGCAAATGTAACTGCTAGTTTACAAATTGCAAAATCGCTGTACAGTAAAACAATATATTTACAATCGGCATCTTTTGTAACTGGGTCTGGAGTTTCCAATCCATTACTAACTAATACAATTACATTCGCAACCGGATCAAATAAATTATTTGGACACTTTCAAGAAATTCGTTTATGGTCTGGATCGCTTAATGACAATACAATTCGCGAGCATGCTGCGTCTCCAAATACATACACTATTAATGTAGATCGTACAGCAATTACGACAGGCGATGAAGGCGATGCTCCTTATGAGCAATTGCTGCAACGTTTTTCGCTAGCAAACACGCAAATAGATGTTAGTGCTTCAAAATTTGTACAGCCGTCGATACATCCAAATCAAAAGATTAATACAGGTTATATAGTATTTCAAAACTATGCAGCTAGCTCATCAATTGAATTTGAAGGATTTGAAGAAACATACTATACCCCTTCCCCTTCGCTTGGAGGTGCAAGTTTGTATACGAATAAAGTACGAATTGAATCATCCAGTTTACGACCCGGTACTCGATTAAATATCGATTCCAGAGTGGAGCGATCTTCATTTGATAGATATTCCATTGACTCAAACCGTTTAGGAGTATATTTTTCACCGCAAACTGCAATCAATGAAGATATTTTCAATCAATTAGGATATTTTGAAATAGATGATTATATTGGAAATCCTGGAGATTTATATAAAGATTACTATTCAGATTTAACAAATTTTGCAATTAAGTATTGGAAAAAATATGATAATCGAAACGATTTTGAGGCATATTTTCGAGCTTTGGAAATTTACGATTTCACACTTTTCAAATACATTAAACGAGTTCTTCCTCAACGAGTAAACGGAATCATAGGTTTAGTGGTTGAACCGAACGTATTAGAACGTAGCAAGGTTAAATTACTAAACAAGCCAATTGTAGAAGATTTGTCGTATAGTGCATTAATTACTGCACCTGAATCAGTAATTCCTAGCGCCGAGTTTCACTCTATTGAAGGTACGATAGAAAATAATGTAGCACAGCCTTCAGGCGAAGTGCAAATCAATGAAGGAATAATTGAGTATGAAGTCGACGTAAATAAATTACCATCAACATACATACAACATAGATATATAGGAAAATACAAAGTAACAGAAACCGGTTCATATGAACCAATTCAAACAATTGTTACAGATTCTAGACCATCATTTAGAAGATTTTTCACTACTGAATATAAAACTGGTACGTTTTATTTGTTTACGAGCGCTTCAATTGTAAGTAGTTCAATTACTGGTCCGACAACATGGTCAAATGCTACTAATGTTCTTGACGACGATAATCAATATGCGGCATCAATACTAGTTACTCCTATAGCTCCAGACTCTAATGCAATAATTACACAGTTACCCGATTTTAATTTTTCTAGCAGTTTGGATATATTTGACTATACTAAATATTCAATAGAAAAATTAAATTTAGTAGTTTCTCGTTACAGAGAAAATATTAATACAACTTCATTTTTTATAGAAGATGCAAATGTATCGTGGCAAGTATCAGGAGTTCCGGGCCCAATTTTTGGCTCAAGCGTTGGTTTTTTTAGGTTAGCAGCTGGATCAAATTTATATCAAATATCAGAATCTATTGCGGAATACACAACAACTGCTTTTAGCGAATTTGAAGGATCTTATAATTCAAGACAGATGTTAAATAACATTGATAATTTACAATTTAGTTATCAAGTAGTTACTGGGTCGGGTACGTCAACAGCTTTAGCCGGCGTGACTGCATATGTAGATTCCATCGGCATTTCATTTAATTACAAAAAAATTGCTGATATTCAGGATTACAGTCCACGTGGTTGGTCAAATTTAAAATTTGACGGAAGTAAATTAACAGGGCCGGGAATTAACATTGACACGCCAAACACTATCGATGGAGGTCCAGTTGTTAAAATAACAACAGTCAATCCAAATCAGTTAGTATTTGCGAGCAATCAAATTTCAACTATTGATCAATCTGCTACCGGAACTCAGCGAAGATCTATTTAAGAATTTTCAAATACTAATATTTATTTAAAAGGAAAAAATGGGATATTTAAACAATAGCACAATTACTGTCGACGCTATTCTCACTAAAAAAGGCAGAGAATTGCTCGCAAAAGGTCAGAATGAATTTAAAATTACACAATTTGCGTTGTCAGACGATGAAATTGATTATGATCTTTGGAACCCTGCGCATCCGCTAGGCTCTGATTACTATGGAATTATCATTGAAAATATGCCTCTAGTTGAAGCGTTTACTGATGAATCTAATATTATGCGTTACAAACTCGTGTCATTGCCAAAACGTACTGCTAGGATTCCGGTTATCAATGTACCTCAAACTTCAATTACATTAACTTCCCCAGGTCAAGTTGCGTCTATCGTACCGACTACAACAAACTTTACTTCAGGAAATGCTACGTTAGGATATACTGCTATTCTTTCTGATTCAGATGCTGCTACGCTGCAAGTTACTCGTCCTGTAAATGCCGGCGTAAGCCCTACCGTGCCTAGATTTATTGGCGACGAAGAATCAGCCCAATCTGTTTCAGCTGTTGGATTTAGTTTCAATGTCATTGCTAAACAGCAGCTTGTTTCTGATATTAACGCTACAGTTACTATTATAGGAAATGAAACTGGCGGAAGAACTACTATTAATTTACTCGTTAAGAAAACTCAATTAGCAACCGCAACTAACGTTGCTATTACAAACGCACAATAATAATACAATATGGGACTTATTAGATCAAATCCTGCATCATTGTCTAGCCCTCTCTTACCAGCCGGCACCGGCATAAATACAGCCGGAGCTACGATCGGAGGAAGCTTGCTAGCTGAAATCGAGGCTCGTGCTAACGAAATTGCCGATCAACGCGAAAGAAATAACGATCCTCTTAGATCTAACTCAAACGGAAGAGTGTTCACTCGGTTTGATTTAAGTTCAGATGTAGTTGGAAATCAAAAAACAATTGTAACGACAGGTCTTTTTTCAGGAAACGCAGCTACAATGTCTGTAATGTACACGAGTTCATTACAAACAGACTCTTCAAAAAATTATTATTATGAAGCTTGGAATGGAACTTCTACATCTTCAGAACCGCAATTTTCTATTGCATATGGAAATAGACTCGGATCGGGGTCGTCAGCAGCCGGGACATTAAATGATTCGCCATCTCGAGCAATCTATTCGCAATATCGATTATTGCTTTTAGAACCTGGAGATACTACATTTACAACTGGATTAGGCGATACAGATTCAATTTTTGCATTGAATTTTAACAGAGCTCGAATTAAAGATAAATTAGATCCAGGTAATTGGCAATTAACTATTGGAGAATTAAATGGTGACGCCGTTGCTAACAATGTTCATACTGGGTCCAATGTTAAAATTAACACGTCAAGTCCGAAATTTTTCAATTTAATTGACGATTCTGGTCAAACTCAAGAAACAAATTTAACATCCGCGGGTCGCGTATTTAATATTGTTTCAGGATCTATTACGTCGGGTATTTACAATTCCACTAATCCAGTATATTTTGGATTATGCTATCCGGACATGGGAATATTGATATTAGATGGAAATATGTTAAATGCTTCAGCGTCGTTTAATATCGTGTCTGGATCAAATATTGCCGGCGACAATGCTTGGAAACTTTTTACTTCTATATCAGGGTCTATGTCAAATAATAGTGTCAACTATGCAATGCAGGCTCGTAATGCAGAAACAGTAACTTCAACGCATTATTTTGTACGAGTAAAAAATGCAGAATATAATTTTTCAAACAATCCATCATTTGTAACCGGATCAGTAGGAGAATTTGCTCAACCAACATTTATTGGAGATCCGAAAGTTTACATTACGACAATTGGATTGTATAATGACCGTCAGGAACTTCTTGCAGTTGCTAAACTTTCTCAGCCTGTACAAAAATCATTTAGTAAAGAAGCTCTAATAAAAGTTAAGTTGGATTTTTGACGTATTTATAAAAATGCTAATAAATAGGCTCTTTGATATTTATATTAAAGAGCCTATCTACTTCAGTCATGGGAAAACCCGGCGTATTTAAAAATATTAATTATCAAGATCGTACGATTACTCCATTTAAAGTTTATAAATCATGGAGATATGAAACGACATCAAGTTTAGATTCTGGAGGCCCGGATCGATTAGTTGCGATAAAACCAAATCCAAAACTATACACCGGAAATAAAGTTACACTTGATACCTGGCAATTGCAAGCAGATTCAGCTTCACTTTTATTTAATATTGAGCGAGATTTACCAACTTCAGTTTTTTGGTATAGCTTAAATCACCTATACTATAAACGAGCTGGTAAGCCAGCAGAAACGTTTGGATATGCAGATCCTGCTGCTATAGAGCGTACAATTTTTGACGAGGCTTCTATAATTTCCATACCACAAACGCAATTCGGAGAAGCTATTAAGCCCGGATCTGTTATTTTCAAACTAAAAAATAACAGCTTATATACCAACTTAATTACGCTGACAGACGACGGGCAAGGAAATTTAATTGATACTGAACTAAGTAGCTCGATATCTCATGAAATGTTATATTTAGGATTTAATTCATCGACGTATGAGCGTAATTGGACTGACAGTCTTTCTCGATTAACGACATCTACAAATGACATTATTCCAATTTATGCAGACACGATAATTCCAGATTATTCAGTGATATCGAAAAATGTATGGATTTATCCAAAATCGCTATCAATTTCATCTATAAATTACGGTAATTCTGCATATTTCAATGAAACGTCGTACATTAGAATTCCAAATCATGAATTGATTAATTTTAAGAAAAGCGAAGATTTTGCAGTGTCATTTTGGATTAATCCAGATTCAATTTCTTCGTTTTTCGGTACCCGACCTCGTTACATTTTAACAAAACGAACTACAGCTACAGGAAATTATTTATCTAGAACTCTTGTGCAAACAGGAGATGTTAACGTTAACGCATCGCAATATCCAATTGAAATAACATTCAATCCTGCTACTGCATTTACTACTACTCAAATCGTATGTAAACAATCTAATGGACCGACAAAAACAACGTTACAAGCGTCAGTTCTTTCTGGACAAAACACTCATGTTTTAGTACAGCAATCTGGGTCGTCATTTCAATTGTATATAAATGGAGCATTAGCAGCGTCTGATACATTGCCGGTAGAAGGAAATATACACAATAAAGCCGATTGGTTTTTAGGATCACTCGGTACTTCAACTTCTCAAATGTATAAAGGATGGTTAGACGACTTTTTTATTTTTAAGAAAGCGCTAACTGCAGATGAAGTACTTCAATTAGCATATAAGAATTCTGAAAACTTAATGGTTACCAATACCAATGTAGTTGGAAATGTATTTTATGAGCATGGAATGATAGTGTTATCAGACCCAAGACCAAAATATGGAACTTCATTGAATAGACCATTCAATGACAAAGTATATACATACACTTCTAATGTCACCGGCTCAGGCAATCTATCTCAATTTTATTTGGAATACAATTCGACAGTTACTTTGTATGAACATGAATATATTTGCAAAATAAAAGAAGATGAATTTAATTTTACTTCTAATGCAACTATTCGATTAGACAATTCAGAAGATTCTGAAGTACCAAAATCTTTTGTAGCTAATGAAGAATTTTCACCTTACATAACAACTGTCGGATTATTTGACAAACATGGTCGGCTTTTAGCTGTTGGAAAATTAGGTACCCCAATTAAAAAACGAGATGACGTTGACTTAAATATAATAGTTCGATTTGATATATAAATTTTAAAAAAGTTATGGCTCGTAAAAAATTTTCAAAAAAAGCTGTCGCAGCGATGTATGGATTTCGCTCAGGATTAGAACTTCAAATAGATGAATCGCTGAAGCAACGAGGTATAGATGGTGAATATGAAAAACACATCATCAAATACGTCAAACCAGAAACGCATCACAAATATCATCCTGACTTCAGATTACCTAATGGAATATTCATAGAAACTAAAGGTCGCTTCCTTTCTGACGACAGGAAAAAACATTTACTAATAAAAAGTCAATTTCCTGAAATAGACATTCGATTTTTATTTCAAAATGCAAAAACAAAAATTAGTAAAGCTTCAAAAACTACATATGCAGATTGGTGCGATAAAAACGGATTCAAATGGGCAGAAAAAATGATTCCTGATTCATGGATTCTAGAATAATTTTGTAGTTTGAAATGTTTATCTTATATTTTCTTGACGATGGATACTAGATTATTGCACATAACCGAATCTATATTAGGAAAAGGAAAAGTTACTAACAAAGGGAATGTAGCGTTTAGCTGCCCATTTTGCCACTCAACTAAAAAGAAATTAGAAGTGCAAATGATTACTTCGGATAAAGGAGAAAACCATTGGCACTGTTGGATTTGTAACGCAGCGGGTAAAAAAATGTCGACGCTATTCAAAGCTTTAAACGTAGGCAGAGATAAAGTTTCAGAGCTTTATAAGATTTTAAAAATTCAACCAAAAAGTTATGAAAAAAACTTTTATGATAATGTAATAGTCGAACTTCCAAAAGAATATACGCCGCTCTATAAAACTTCAGACTCTACAGAGTATAAAAATGCTATTCATTATCTTCGAAGTAAAAGAAATATTTCGTTGCCTGAAATTGTAAAATATGGAATTGGATATTGCGAAACTGGAGAATATGCTAAAAAAATTATAATTCCTTCATATGATGAAGTAGGAAAATTAAATTATTTTGTTGGTCGAGCGTATTATGACGTTGAAAGTTTTAAGCATAAAAATCCAGAAGCATCTAAAAATATTGTAGGATTTGAATTGTTTATTAATTGGTCACTTCCTTTAGTGTTAGTTGAAGGAGCATTTGATGCTATAGCAGTTCGGAGAAATGCCATTCCATTATTTGGCAAAACAATATCAGAAGATTTACGTAAAAAGATTATAGAATATAAAGTATCAAAACTATATATTTGTTTAGATAAAGACGCCCAAAAACAAGCTCTTGCACACGCAGAATATTTTATGAACAACGGCGTAGAAGTTTATTTTGTAGATTTACATGAAAAAGATCCTGCAGAGATTGGGTTTGACAGTATGTGTAAATTAATAAAATCTACAAAACCTTTAACATTTTCAAAATTTATAGAATACAAATTAGGAATATGAAAAAAATTAATATTGGAATTGATAAAATTAAGAAAATATATCACATTGCAGATGTGCATATAAGAAATCTTAAACGTCACCAAGAATATCGCATAGTTTTTAATCGAGCTGTAGAATTAATAAAAAAATCTTTAACGGAAAATGACATTATCTTTTTAGGCGGTGATATAGTGCACGCTAAAACTGACATGACTCCGGAACTTATTCAGGCAGTGCAAGAGTTTTTTAAACAATTTGCAGACATTGCGCCGACTATATTAATTACAGGAAATCATGACTGTAACTTAAATAATAAATCAAGATTAGACGCACTGACTCCAATAGTCAATGCGCTAAATCATCCTAACTTACATTATTTAAAAGATTCGGATATCTACGAAATTGCTGATAAGCATTTCGTTGTTATGTCAGTTTTTGATAAACCGAAAGATTTTATTCGAGCTAATTCATTTACGGCAGATTATAAAATTGCATTGCATCACGGAGCAGTTAATAATGCAGTCACGGATATTGGATTTCGATTGCAAAATGATCATGTTGATATTGATTTATTTGAAGGATATGAATTAGTATTGCTAGGCGACATTCATAAACCTGCACAATACTTAAATGACTCTAAAACAATCGCATATCCTGGGTCGACCATTCAGCAAGGGTTTGCCGAAGCGTTACATCATGGAATGTTGGTATGGGATACAGATACTAAACAGTCAGAGTTTGTAGAAATACCTAATGACATTTGCTATTATACTTTAGAAGTTGATTCTGGAAAATTTATTACAATTCCAAAAGAATTGCAAGACAAAACAATTCGTCTTCGAATTAAATCAAAAAATACTGAGTCTGCAGACTTAAAAAAGATCATAGCTAAAATAAAATCAAAATTTACGATTGAAGAATATACCATTCAAAAAATCAATGATTTTTCTGTAAATAAAAGTCGAGTTGATAGAATTAATATAGGCGACGTTCGTGATGTTGAATATCAAAATGAATTAATTTCAAAATTTCTAGATAATAAATTCACTCTTGAAGATGACATATTAGACGGAATTCGTCATGTTAATAGAACTGTAAATTCAGGATTACCAAATTTAGAAGTTCGCAGACATATATCATGGATTCCAAAACGATTTGAATTTTCAAATATGTTTAGTTATGGAACGGATAATGTTATAGATTTTTCTAATATGAAAGGCGTATATGGAATATTCGCTCCGAACGCTTCAGGTAAATCTACGTTGTTAGATGCGATTACATTTTGCATTTTTGATAAATGCGGTCGTACATCAAAAGCATTAAATGTTTTAAACAATAAATCAAATCAATTCAAATGTGAATTTGAGTTTGAATTAGATGGAATAAAGTATTTTATAAAAAAGACAGGAACAAAAGGTCGCGGCGATCATGTGCGAGTTGATGTCGACTTTTATTCTATAAATGCAAATGGAGATAAAGAATCGCATAATGGAAAAGAACGTAGCGAAACAAATGATAATATTAGATCTATTTTAGGGACGTATGAAGATTTTGTACTTACTGCACTGTCTGTGCAAAACAACAATTCAGGATTTATCGATATGGCTCAGAAAGATCGTAAAGATTTACTTTCGCAGTTTTTAGATATAAACATTTTTGAAGATTTATATAATATTGCTAACAATGACATTAAAGAAGTAGCTACATTACTGAAAGAATACCAACGTCAAGATTTTGGTAGTCAATTAGCACATGCCGTTACTGACATAAATTTATATTCTAAAGAGCATAAAGATTATCAGTTAGATAAAATTTCAATTGAAAATAAACTGTCAGATTTAACCAATTCAATATTAGATTTAACTGCAAAAATTGTACCAATCGACGATACTATTGAAGACATTGCGTCGCTGACAGAATTAAAATCCAAAGTAGAATCAATTCTATCACAAATTAAAACTGGTCTTTCAAATAAATCAGCAGCGCTAGTGCAAATAGATTTGACAGTAGAAACTGTAAAGTCTCGTTTAAATACATTTAATATTACAGATATCCAGCAGCGTATAGAAAGACTAAATACGTTGGAGAAACAAGAAAGAGACTTAAACGTAGCTGTCGAAAAGCTGAAGACTGAAGTGCGTCATAAATTAGACAAAATGGAAAAGTTAAATGATTTAAAATATGATGAAAATTGCAACTTTTGTATGAATAATATTTTCGTAAAAGATGCAATCAGCACAAAATCTTCTATCGAGTCTGATAAATTAGAAGCCTCAATTTTAGTTGAAAAATTAAATGCAACTAAATTGCAAATTTCAGAATTGCAACATGTAATCGACGAAAAAGAAAAATTTACTTCACTGCAGCATGAACTTCATCAATTTGAATCGCAGCAAGCTGTTATCAATTCAGAAATTCATCAATTTGAATCGAAAATGCATCAGGCTGAATCAAAACTTGAACAAGTAGCGAGGCAAATTGAAGAGTATTACAAAAAAGAAAATACAATACAAGAAAATAAACAACTGCGAGCTAAAATTTCTAAAATCAATGAAGAAATAGAAATTTTCAAAGAAAAATTAAGTATTTTAAATGATGATATTTTAAAGTGTCATTCAAATATTTTATTAGCAGAAAAAACAAAAGAACGCTGTGAAGAATCTATTATAAAATTAAAAGATCTTACTCAACAATACAAATACTATGAATATTATTTACAAGCAGTATCAAGAGACGGAGTTCCATATGATTTAATTACGACAGCGGTGCCATTTATTGAGCAGGAAATTAATAACATTTTAACGCAAATAGTTGATTTCAATTTAATGCTTACAATGGACGGTAAAAATATAAATTGTTATATTGTATATGATACTGACAATTATTGGCCGATAGAATTGACGTCTGGTATGGAAAAATTTATATCTTCATTGGCAATTCGCACTGCACTGATCAATGTATCTTCACTGCCACGACCGAATTTTCTAGCAATAGATGAAGGCCTAGGAAATTTAGATACTGACGTTTTAATTGAATTTGCAAATCTATTAAATTATTTAGAAACTCAATTCACATTTATAATAATAATTAGTCACATAGAATCTTCTAGAGACATGGCTAAAAAAATAATAGAGATATCTAAAAATAACGGATTATCCAATGTTAAATTTCAATAGTTTTTTTCAATAGTTTTATATTTATATTAGACAATGGGACGTAAGAAGAAGTATTTCACAAAAGAAGAAAAAAAAGAAGCTCAAAAACAATGGGTTCGTGAGTATTACTGTCGCAACAAAGAAAAACTAAATACAAAAGCTAAAGAAAAATATCATGAGTCTAAGTCACTTAAATCAATTTGAAACATTTAATTGTGCAGAATGTAATAAAGAATTACGACAAATAACACAAAAACACTTAAATGTATGTAGTGGATTAACTGTAGAAGAGTACAAGAAAAAACATCCCAATGCATTGATTCGAACTAAGTGGCACTCTGAAAAAATCAAAATGTGTAATTCTAAAAATAAATTGGGAGATAATAACCCGATGAAAAATGAAACTCACTTTAAAAAAATGTTAGAAAATCAGCTGATAGCTGTTCAAAATGAAGAATATAGAAAACGTGTTAGCGAACGTCAAAAATTAAAAAATAACAATCCAGGCTTCGGTCAAATTTGGAAAGGACGTAAAAAATCTAAAGATAGTATAGAAAAGCAACGAAAGACTCAAATTGAACAACGTCGTAGAAAGGGGTTATCTAACAAATTTAGACCAAACTTCAGTGAGTTGGCATGTACATTATTTGATAAAATATCTTCATTATGTAACATACATATACAACATGGGTTAAATGGTGGAGAATATAATATTGTTGAATTAGGATTTTGGGTTGATGGTTATGACAAAGAAAATAATATAGTATTTGAATTTGACGAAGCTAGACATTTTAATAATGATGGGTCACTTAAAGAAAAAGATATTCTACGTCAACGTAGTATTGAACAATATTTACAATGCAAATTTATACGATTGAACGAATCACATATAGATTCAATGCGTGATATTGTCGACAGTTTAATTGAAATTTCAAAACTTAACGGAAATTCTAAGATCTCTTATCATTAGATATTTATATGAAATAGATATCTAATGGCAAAAAAAGAAGTTATTTATCAAGGATTGGCTGATTTGCGAGTAATCGTTGAAGATCAGTCAGTCGATTCTCCGAATTATTTTCGTGTTTCTAAACTTTCGTCGGAATTTACTTCTGGAATAAATACTTTTAAATTCAAAGGAAATCCTAATATTTTCAATGATGGGTCTATTATTTACATTGAAATTTTAGATTCCAATGGAGAACCTATATATTACGAAACTAAATTAGATCTTGAATCGCAACAGCAAGGCGCGATTGTATCAATATTTATAAATCAAGATACAGCTCCTGGAGAAGGGTATGTTATTATTTGCGGTTCTGCCACTAGAGATGAATCTGGTAATTTACTGCAGTCGGATCGTATAAATGTTAGATGGTCTAAATCGATTTACATAGATCCATCGAAAAGAAATTCAGATGAAATAATTTTTGAAACTCTTCCGGAAATATTTATTACTAACAGTACCGGGTCATATACAAATCAAAATTATTTATTAGGGAATAGAATTTTAACAGCATCGAATACAGATATACAATATTCGTATAGAAACAATACACCGGCTTTATTTGACGGTAACTTACCATTTTTATCAAATATAACTTCAGCCGAAGTTCGAGTAAATTACTCTGATTTATCAAACATTGTCCCTGCATTAAATGGTACGTTAGCTACGACATCATTTACTTCAAGCGTTTTGTATGTTACAGGGTCTACGTCTAATATTGCAGTGCTGACAACGCCTATAGAATTTGATATTCAAAACAGTAATTCGAAATTTCGTCCTATTTCTGCATTAGTTGCTTCAGCTTCAATTACATACGTTCAGTCAGCTTCGCTATCAACTTCATCTACAGAAAATTCACATAACTTAGCGACAGTTTTCTTTTCAAATTTACAACCTCAAGTTGGTACGGTCGCACGAATTCGCTCTTACTATCGATCGGCAGGTATAGGAGAGTATATTTTATCTAACGAAACTGACATTTCTGATCAAGCCGACGAATTTGGATTTACTGCAAATACTGTTACAGCTTCATTTGTTATTAATACAGTACATCGAAATGATCGGCTCGATTTCAAATTTGAATTTATAAACCCTGTAGGAAGCGTTTCCAAACAAGTAGTAGAATCTTTAAACAATTTATTTTTAGGAGGAAATACTTACATAGGCGGAGATGATAATTTACTTACCGGATCGTTATACGTTGCTGGCGCAACTGGTACTGGAGTGCATATTTCCGGAAAAGGCTCTGCTGCTATGGTAAGGTCAATCGGTTATACTGGATTTCAAAATGCACTTTCCGGCGCCGGATCTGCTGGATTTGTTATTTATTCCGGATCTGTTCAGCCTTTATTAACTGCGGCTGAATCATACTCAGGTGTAGGATTGGAACTTGTAGCTAATTCAGCTTCGTATTTTCGATACACTACGGCCGGAGGCGGTAATTTAGATGTGCGAACAACATCATTCTTTTTAGGAATTTCCGGGTCTGCCAATGACTCTTACATTAGCTCGTCAAACGGAGCAGTGTCAATTTACTCTCAAAATTTTGCGCTATCATCGACCGGAGCAGTGTCGGCATCGGCATTGTACGTAGCTAAAACAGTTGACGGTTCAGAGCAAATTATGATCGACACTCAAAATGCAATTTTAGATGCTACGAATTTAGGAAGATCATTATATCATAACACTACGGAATATGTCATGACGACATCAGGGGTCGACGTTCCGATCGGAGAATTTGTATTTCAAGGACTTAAAAATGAATTTAAGTATACAATTTCATTTCAAGCAAAATTAGATTATACTAGCGGAGCAGGATCGCTAAACTTACTTTTTAGGCGAAAGTTATTTTATGCGGCATCTGGATCGTCTACGACTGACGATTCATATTACGACAATTGGACGATTATTAGCAACACTTCAGGACTCATAATACAGCGATCTGCAGGGCTTGGAATAGGAACGTCGTCAGAAACGTTTTCAGAAGATCAATCATTAAATTTTGATTTATCTACTCCGTCATTTAGTCAGTATCAAGGAAAATTAATGCGAATGGAATTTTCTGCATCAATCGCTGGTTCACCGACAGGCACAGGATATATCAAAAACATTGCCGTAACAGGTACGCGTGGAATAGGAGCATCATGGAATCAATCAATTGGAAACATAGTAATAACTCCTAGTGCATAACACCAATTCTTAATTGCGTAAATATTTATTACAAAAGACATTCAAATGCCAATTTCAAGTTTATCATCGCAATACATTTCCGCATCATGGCAGAATTTAGTGCAGGTATCGTCTTCAGGAAATTTATATGACGGAGTAGGAAATTTAATTTCTTCAATAACCGTTGCAAATTTATATGGAACTCTATCTGGATCTGTAGCGACTGCATCTTACATTGCGCCTGCAGCAATTGCATCAGCAGTTACAGCAGCAGGGTTTGGTGCTCAAGGATCTGACACTTACATTCAATTCAATTCTGCTAGCGCCTTCAATGCGTCCTCTGCATTAAAATTTAATTACGATTACTATTCATTGGAAAATGGATTAAGTTTAACCACTTTAGGAAATTATTCACACGCCGAAGGCCGATCTACTATTACTTCAGGGGCTTATTCTCACGCAGAAGGACGAAATACGACTACGACAGGATCTTATTCGCATACGGAAGGATATTTAACAACGACTATCGGAGATTATTCACACGCAGAAGGATTGTCGACAGAAGCGCGTGGAAATTATTCACACGCAGAAGGATATTCAACAGAAGCTCGAGGAACTTATTCACACGCTGAGGGAGGACAAACCATTGCCGTTAATAACTATGCACACGCAGAAGGATATTTAACTATCGCTTCAGCTTCATTTTCGCACACTGAAGGACGATCCACTATCGCATCAGGCGATTATTCACACGCCGAAGGCCGTGATAATATCGCTTCAGGATCTTATTCACACGCTGAAGGGTCTGGTTCAGTTGCACAAGGTATTTATGCTCACTCCGAAGGAGTTGAAACAACTGCACTTGGCGCGTCCTCGCACGCAGAAGGATATTTAACTATCGCTTCAGGTTTTTATTCTCATGCTGAAGGTCAGGCGACAATTACGCTCGGAGGATCATCTCACGCTGAAGGCTCTGAAACTATTACTTTAGGAGATTATTCTCACGCTGAAGGACGATATACAACCGCTTCCGGAGACTATGCTCACTCAGAAGGATATTCAACAGAAGCTCGAGGAGATTATTCTCACGCTGAAGGATATTTAACATTTACTTCAGGGGCTTATTCTCACGCAGAAGGATCGTATACAACAGCATCGGGAGATTATTCTCATGCAGAAGGATATTTTACAAATGCTATTGGCGTGTCTTCTCACGCAGAAGGATATTTTACAAATGCTATTGGAGGCTATGCACACGCAGAAGGATATTTAACTATCGCTTCGGGAAATTATTCGCATACCGAAGGATCTAATACAGAAGCTGATGGAATTGGTTCGCACGCAGAAGGATTTGGGACTATTGCAACTGGGCCATTTTCTCACGCCGAAGGATTGTATACGCTAGCTATCGGGGAGAATTCACACGCCGAAGGACTGTATACACTGTCTATCGGCACGTCGAGCCACGCAGAAGGCGCTTATACAACATCTAGCGGAGATTATTCTCATGCCGAAGGATTTTATACAATAGCTTCAGGGTCATATCAACATGTTTCGGGTAAATTTAATACACATGGTGATACTACTTCTTTATTTATTGTGGGTAATGGTACGAGTAATTCTAATAGATCGGACGCATTCTTGGTACGAGAATCAGGATCAATCGTAATACCTAGCCAATCAGCAGCCCCGACTTGGACAGGACGCGAAGGTGAAATTGTTCCTGCTAAAGTAGGATCGGCATATCGTCTTTATATGTATATGGGCGGTGCCTGGCGATCCGCGTCGTTTTCTTAAAATACACAACTACTATGATAAAAAATGTAATAGCTCTTTATCCTGGACGCTTTCAGCCGTTCGGAAAACATCACGCCGCTGCGTTTAAATGGCTGCAACAAAAATTCGGAGCAGCAAACGCATATATCGTAACTTCAGACAAAATTGAACCTCCAAAGTCTCCATTTTCATTTCAAGATAAACGAGATATTATAAGTCACTATGGATACGATGATCGATTAGTACAGGTAAAGAATCCATATAAAGCGGAGGAAATACTTTCCAAGCTCAACCCCGCTGATACAGCAGTCGTATTTATGGTTGGTGCTAAAGATATGAAAGACGATCCAAGATTTACAATGAAGCCGAAAAAAGATGGGTCACCATCATATTTTCAATCATTTGATGCAAATAAAACTAATTTGCAAGGATTTGACAAACATGGTTATTTAATTGTAGCACCTCATCAGTCAGTGACTATTCCTGGATTTGGTGAAATGTCAGGAACGTCAATGCGAAATGCATTAGCTTCAGCAAAATCTAATACAGAAAAAGTAAATTTATTTAAATCTATATTTGGTTGGTATGACGCAAAAATTGCAGATATGGTTTTTAAAAAACTGCAAGTTGCTGAAACAAAACTTTTTAGTAAAAATTGGTGGTCTGAATCTTTAGAATTAACTGAAGATCCATGTTGGACCGGATATAAACAAGTTGGTATGAAGAAAAAAGGAACTCGACAAGTTCCAAATTGCGTGCCGGCCAATGAAGGTTATATGTCTGCTAAAGTGCAAGCAAAACACGATGCTAAAATTGAAAAATTGAAAAAATATCTTCGTACTCATATAGGACGAGAGTTTGTGTATAATTTTAATGAATTTCCAAAAACAGTATTCGGCGTAGCTACGCAAGATTTACAAGAGCAATTGTTAAAAGAAGGCGGCGCAGGGGGACACATGCATCACCCATTTGATATTGAATGGGTTAAAACGGGAAAAGATTTACTGCAAGTATTTCAAAAATCAATTGAATATTTGAAAAAAGGACCAGCGTCTGTTAAAATTGACGGCGTTAATGCGTCTGTGCGATTAATTACACTTGATGGAAAAAAGACTTTTGTAATGGACAGAGGTTCAAATAAACCATTAGACGTAAAAGGAATTACCAAATCAGAATTGACTGATCGTTTTGGAGAAGGGCATGGAATGATAAAAATCGGAGGTACTGTATTAGATATTTTCAATGAAGCAATTCCTGCAATTACATCAGAATTGAAAAAATTAAAATTATGGGACAACCCTAACATTATGTTTAATATCGAGTATGTAGCCGGATCAACCAACGTACTTTCATACAATAAAAATTTCTTAGCTATTCATGGATTGTTAGAAATAGAGCAAGTAACTCCTACTAGAAGAGGAACTAAAGAAATTTCATACAATGAATCTGCCTTACAAGATCTTTTAAATAATCTTCAGCCAACAGCATCGAAATATGGATATCAAGTTTTAGGATCTGTACCTACCGAGCTTGACGGAACTCCGAATTTACTTGGAGCGTTAGGAAAATTATATACTATTGATTTTGGAGATCGAAAAGAAACGAAAAAACTTTCTCAATGGCTTTCTTCAGTTACAATTCCAAAAGATGAAAAGATAAAAACTGCCGACGGTAAAGTAATTTCTGCATTGTCCAAAGAAGTTTTAGTAAAACTTTCTGAAGAAACGCCGTTACCGGAATTTTTATCTGACCCAAAATATTATCAAGATGCAGTTAATGGTTATATTACTTATCTAGCTACTATGAAATTAGGTGATGCGATTTTAGAAAAACTATCTTCTCCATTAGGACCTGTTTCCGAGCATGAAGGAATTGTTATAAGAGACCCGGATATTTCAACTCAGCCTTTTAAACTTACTGGAAAATTTATTTTAGGAGGTTTGGCCAGCTCTTTTAGAAAGTAAAATATTTATATATAAATAAAAAGTTATGGCAAACGAAAAAGCAGTAAGTAAATTACGTAATATAGACGCTATCCGAAAAATGTTGGATGGCACTCATAAAAGTCAAACAAAAAAGACTTTTGGATTTAATAAAGAAGTAAGTTACGTTGAGCGAAAAGTTGGGGATGTTTGGACTGATTCCAACGGTGTTGAATGGGAGCAGCGAGACGGGTTTAAAATTAAAAAAGGAAAACTTGATTCTATTCGAGTTGAATTGCAAATGCCGGAATGTTGTCCGGAATGTAACAATCCAATGACAAAGCGATTAGATAAAAAGTTTTGGGAATTAGAAAAACGTTGTTTAGATTGTCAAATTTCTTTTGAACATAATCTTCGTATTGAAGGAAAGTATAAAGAGTATGAACAAAATAAAATTTTAAAAAATGCTGAGGCATGGCTTCTTCAAGCCGAGCAAGAAGCAAAAGAGATAGCAGCTGCATTTCGAAATCCATTGACATTTACCAATGTAGATGGTACTGTTGAAGAATGGTTTGGTGGTATGACCGGAGATGAAATAGCCGAAAAAATAGAAAAAGAATTTGAGTTGTTTAAGGAAAATTTCATAAACAAGTTAAAAACGTAAAATGTATTTAAAATAAAAAAATGATAAAATTAAAAACATTACTTAAAGAAGCTGAAGAAAAAAAGACTGTAGTCGATTTAGAATCTACAGAAGAAGCAGTGCTAAAATTTTTCGATTCTAATAAGAAAAAACTAGAAAAACTTGCTGATGAAGAAGATTGGGATGAGTTTTACGATTTAGCTTTTGAAAAATTTCCAGAAGCAGATCAAGATGATGTAGCTCAAGCAATGAATAAAGCTGCTATGAGAGCTGGTTGGTTTGAAAATGAAATTGACGACTATCGTCAAACTGAAAAAGAGCTTGAAATGATGGCTTTTGGTACTAAAGAGCAGCAAAAAGGAATTGATATGGGTGACTATGATAAGAAAATGAAAACTCCTAAAGCTTCTCCAACAGAATTAAAACCGGAAGACCTTAAAAAATTAAAAACAGAATCTTTTAAAAAAAAAGAAATAATTGAAGAGGCTGAATATAGAGGTCGTAAAGTAAAATTAGGTAAACCTTTTTATACGCCTGGAGGTCCTAGAAAACGTGCTGTATACGTCAGAAATGACAAAGGTAATGTAGTAAAAGTTGGATTCGGCGAGCCAGGAATGAAAATTAAAAAGAGTAATCCTGCTCGTAGAAAATCATTTAGAGCTAGACATAAATGCGACACCAATCCAGGCCCTCGCTGGAAAGCTCGTTACTGGAGTTGTAAATTCTGGTGAAAAATAAAAATAGATACATAATATGCTTAAACTAGTAGATTTATTAAAAGAGGCTGAAAGTGAACAAAAATGTCCTTTAGCAACGCAAAATGTTGATGTCAATTTAAAACATCGACAAATAGCTATTGATAGATATGGATATGGTCCATTGAATCCAAACAATCCAAATATTAAATTTTGGAAAGCGAAAGCTGAAATGTGGAAATTAGACTCAATGGAAGAAGCAAAAGACGCAAGATGTAACAGCTGCGCAGCTTTTAATATTACAACTAAAATTTTAAATTGTATTGAAAGTGGACTTGCTGCTGGAGAAAAATTAGTGGCGCCAGAAGTCGCTCCTGAGCCGAAAATGGAAGGTGAAGATGCTGCAATTGATACTTCGTCTACAGATATAGAAACGGACGATACAGAAGTGGCTGCCCAAGATGCTTGGGATACGATAGAAGCTGGAAAATTAGGTTATTGCACAATGCATAAATTCAAATGTGCCGGATCTAGAACTTGCAATGCTTGGATCACCGGCGGCCCTGTAAAAGATAAATAATTATTATATAAAGTTATGCCTTTAGTATCACCATTACTTGCTGCGCAAATTTTAGCAGCATTTCAAAAACAATCAGCGGCAGCTGCATCAGACGGATATTCTGTTGCCGAAGCGCAATTGCAATTAGCTCAAGATTTAGCAACTGCTATTGACAGTTACATTAGATCAGCTACTATCATTGTACCTCCAGGACAAGTAGTTACTACAGCTGGAACTCCAGTAGCACAGACAGGAGCTACCGTAACACCCTCGGTACCGGCGATAATTACGTAATTTACTGTATAAATTTACTACCGACTATATTTATATAAAAGGTAGTAACATGGCAGATCCAAAATCGCTAAAAGAAATTATACGAGACGAATACAAAAAATGCGCTACAGACCCAGTGCATTTTATGCGAAAATACTGTCAAATTCAACATCCACAAAAAGGAAAAATTCCATTTCATTTATATCCATTTCAAGAAAGAGCGCTACGAGATTTGCGAGATCATGATTATAATATCATTTTAAAATCTCGTCAGTTAGGAATTTCTACGTTGTCAGCAGGATTCTCATTATGGTTGATGACATTTTTCGGCGACAAAAATATTTTAGTTATTGCTACAAAACAGGAAGTAGCAAAAAATCTCGTACTCAAAGTAAAAGTAATGTATGAAAATTTACCGTCTTGGCTGAAACTACCAGCTACGGAAGATAATAAATTATCATTACGACTTAATAACGGATCGCAAATAAAAGCGACTTCATCTTCCGGAGATTCCGGTCGTTCAGAAGCGCTATCGTTATTGATAATAGATGAAGCTGCATTTATTTCTAATGTCGAAGAAATTTGGACATCTGCGCAACAAACGCTAGCTACTGGTGGTGGAGCAATTATTTTATCTACTCCTAACGGTACCGGAAACTTTTTTCATAAAACTTGGGTTGAAGCAGAAACCAATCCGAAAAGTCGATTCAATCCAATTAAATTACATTGGACAGTGCATCCTGATCGTACACAAGCTTGGCGCGACAAACAAGATGAATTGTTAGGAATAAAAGCTGCAGCGCAAGAATGTGATTGTGATTTTGTATCGTCAGGTCATACTGTAATTGAAGGAGCTCTTATTCAATGGTTTCAGCAAACTACAGTGCAAGAACCTGTTGAAATGCGAGGCGTTGATCAAGCGTTATGGATTTGGGAACATGTAGATTTTACAAAAAATTATATTGTCGTAGCAGACGTAGCACGTGGCGATGGCGGTGACTGTTCTGCATTTCATGTAATTGAAATTGAGTCAGTTACGCAAGTAGCTGAATTCAAAGCACAACTTCCAACTAAAGAATATGGAAATTTGTTAGTAAATATCGCTACTGAATATAATGATGCGTTGTTAGTAATTGAAAATGCTAATATTGGATGGGCCGTAATTCAAGTAGCTTTGGACAGAGGATATAAAAATTTGTATTACTCTCCGAAAGATACTTCAGTTGCTGACGTATCTCAACAATTGGCTCGTTATGTTGATTTAAAAGACACTGCGCAAATGACACCAGGATTTACAACGTCATCACGCACTCGACCTCTTTTAATTTCTAAACTTGATATGTATACAAAAGATCGATCAGTTATTATTAGAAGTAAACGATTAATTGAGGAATTGTTTGTATTTATTTGGAATGGATCAAAAGCTGAAGCGCAGCATGGTTACAATGACGACTTAGTTCTTTCATTTTCTATGGGCTTATGGATACGAGATACGGCACTTAAACTTCGTCAACAAGGTTTAGATATGCACAGAAAAACTTTGGACTATTATGGAAAAGGGTATCAAGGAGCTTACGGCAGTATTGCATCTTCAAGAAAAGATTCCGGATGGACAATGCCAACAGGGCCGACCGGACAAGATATGGATTTGACCTGGTTGCTGTAAAAAATTATTGTATATTGTATTTTTTAATATTTATTTTAAATAAATTGATTCATGGCAGATAAAAGTCTTTACGGTCGTTTAAAGCGTCTATTCAATAATAATGTAATCGTACGTCGAGTTGGAAAATCAGCTTTACGTGTGATTGACAATGATCATTTACAATCGTTAGGAAATGCGCATAATTCAAAGTTTGTAGATCGATTTACTCGCTTACATGGAGTTCGTCCTCATTCGATGAATACATATAATCCAAATTACAATTATTTTTCTTCAAAAACGGAATTGTATACTGATTATGAAGTTATGGATCAAGATTCTATCATAGCGTCGGCTTTGGACATTTATGCAGACGAAACTGTAATGAAAGATGATTTCGGAGACGTATTGCGAATTACTAGCGACAATGAAAATATTAAAAAGATTTTACATAATTTATTTTATGACGTCTTAAATATTGAATTTAATTTATGGCCATGGGTTCGTAATATGTGTAAATACGGAGACTTGTATTTGCGATTAGACGTTCAAGATGAAATAGGAATTGTAAACGTCGTTCCAATGTCTGCATATGAAATTATTCGTGAAGAAGGAACTACATTAGACAATCCATATCACGTGCAATTCAAGCAATTAGGCGGCGGAAATATTATATATGAAAATTTCGAAATTGCGCATTTTCGTCTGTTAAATGATTCAAATTTTCTTCCATATGGTAAATCGATGATTGAACCAGCTCGTAAAGTTTGGAAACAGCTAACGTTAATGGAAGATGCGATGTTGATACATCGTATAATGAGAGCCCCGGAAAAACGAATTTTTAAAATTGATGTTGGTAATATTCCGCCAAATGAAATTGATAATTACATGCAACGTATTATCAACCAAATGAGAAAGACACCATACGTCGATCCTCAAACTGGCGATTACAATTTGAAATTTAATATGCAAAACATGTTGGAAGATTATTTTCTTCCTGTACGTGGCGGTCAATCCGGAACTGAAATTGACACTTTAAGTGGAATGGAATTTACTGGCATTGACGATTTAGAGTATTTGCGAAATAAAATGATGGCAGCGTTGAAAGTACCTAAAGCTTTTTTAGGTTACGAAGAAGGATTGTGTATAGCTCCGGATACATTAATACCTTTGATATCAGGAGAAGAAAAAACAGTTTTGCAATTAATAGAAGATTATGAAAATGGCATAAAAAATTACGTCTATTCAATTGATGAAGAGTCAAAATTAATTGTACCCGGCGAAATAGAATGGGCTGGATTTACTCGTATGAATGCAAAAATAGTACGCGTTCATTTAGATAACGGAAAATATATAGACTGCACACCTGATCATAACTTTTTAACAAGAGATGGTGAATGGATAGAAGCACAAAATTTAGTTGCTGATCAATCATTAATGCCGTTATATACTAGGTTATCAACAAATAAAAATATATCCGGATATACTGAAGTATATCATCCTGGGACGGGGAAATGGGAAATGGTACATAGATTGGTATCTAATTATTATGAAATTAAACAACCGGGAAAAGTTATACATCATATCGATCTAAATAAATGGAATAACAATCCAGAAAATTTGGACGGGTCTATGAGTTTCTTTGAGCATAGAAAATTTCATCAAGAATTGGCAAAACAAGGAAACCATTCCAAAGCAATGCTTGAATACAGAAATTCTGACAGGATAAAAATAAATGCATCTATTAATGGAAAAAAAGGTGGAGACATTTCTGGTAAAAGATTGGGAGAGTGGGTTAAGTTAAATGGCCCGGCAAATAAAGGATTGCGTTCGTTACAATATCACTCATGTAAAAATTGTAATACAATGAATTACAATAAAGAATTTTGTAATACAAAATGCTGGGGTGAATTTTATAAAGGAAATACATATAACTGTAAGTTTAATTCTATAACATATGAAAATTTAGTTTCTATTGCGAATCAGAGTAATTCTTTTAAAGATTTAGAATCTAAATTAAAAGTAACTAGAAATACATTGAATAGAATTTTTGATAAATTTGATATTGATAGATATAGTTTTGTAGACGTTCATATGCCATTAGCTAAAGTTAACAAAGGTTTTATAAATAATTTTAAAGGAGAGTATGCTAATCATAAAGTAGTTAATGTAGAATTTTTATCAGAACAAATTGACACGTGTGATTTAACAATAACTAAATATCATAATTTTGCGACATCAGCAGGGGTGATAATTCACAATTCAGGAAAAGCGACACTCGCAGCTGAAGACGTTCGTTTTGCTCGCACTATAGAGCGAATTCAGAGAATTGTAATTTCTGAACTTCATAAAATAGCTATTGTGCATTTATTTTCGCAAGGATTTAAAGATGCCGAGCTCATAGACTTTGAATTAACAATGACATCTCCGTCGACTATTTATGAGCAAGAAAAATTAACTTTATACAATTCTAAAGTAGATTTAGCTAAGTCCATGGTAGAAGGAAAAATAATGTCAAAAGAATGGATTTATAAAAATATATTTAATTTTACTGATTCAGAAGCTACTGCGATTGAATTAGGTCTTATAGAAGACGCAAAAGAATCTTTTAGATTGACAAAAATCAATGATGAAGGTGAAGATCCTGCTGCGAAAAAAGATAGCGATAAAGAAGAAACAGAAGGAGAAGAAAAAGGAAAAGAAGAAAAAGAAGAAAAAGAAGGATCTAATCCAATTGAAAGTGTAAATAAAACTTTAATGAAAAAATACGATTCAGAAGCGAAATCTAATCGAACTCCTAAAGGAGGCTGGCCAGGAGCTGGACGTCCGAAAGAAGGCATAAAATATAATACACACGATCATCCTCGAGGTTATGATCCAATCGGACGAATTGCCTGGAAAAATGCAAGAAATGAATCAGTGACTGAAATAATTAATAAATACGGTTTACAGAAATTTGCTAAAAAATCTAAGAAAATTATTTCCGAAACTTCATCGTTGTTAGATGAGTCAAACCTTATTGAAGATTAACATTAAAAGATAACAAACGTCATATTTATTTATAAAAATAATACAGAGTAGATGAAACCATTGAAGCACTCAAAATTTAAAAATACCGGAGTTCTTTTTGAACTTTTGGTACGTCAGGTTGCTTCCGACACTTTGAACAATGTAGACTCAAAATCAATTCCAATTTTAAAAAAATATTTTTCAAAATCTACGGAATTGGCAAAAGAGCTTGAACTGTATCAAACGTTGGTAAAAGAAAGATTTGCAAATGAAGAAAAGGCAAAAGCTTTAATTGAAGCAGTTTTATCTGCTCGAGTTAAGCTCAATCAATCTGCGCTTAACAGACAGAAATATAATTTGATTAAAGAAATTAAATCGACATACGTTTTAGAAGATTTCTTCAAATCGAAAATCAACAATTATAAAGTATTAGCATCTGCGTTTAAACTATTTGAGTTTTCAGTTGCTGATAATCCTACTGAAATTATAACTAACAAATATACTTTAATAGAGCATATTACGTCTAAACAATTACAAAAAACTAAATTGCCTGTAACTGAAGTTTCAGCATTTACTAAACAAGACAAAGATGTTCGGTTATTAGCATATAAAATTTTAGTTGATAAATTCAATGCAAAATATTCTGCATTGAATGAGTCACAGAAAAATCTATTAAGACAGTATATTAATAACGTGTCTGACAGTAGTGAATTGCGTGACTGTTTAACTCTTGAATCCGCGCATGTACGTAAAGCTCTTCGAAGTTTAACTGCTAAGGTTTCAGATAAAGTTACTAAAATTAAATTAACTGAAGTAACTAATTTACTAAAACAAATAGAGTCTACAAAATCAGTAAAAGACTCACACGTTTTAAATTTGTTGCGTTATCATGAATTAATTAAAGAACTAAACAAAATTTAATATGGCAGCAAATCCAAATCCAGGTCCTTATTCATATACGCCAGTTCCGTACTTTAAAAATGTCGGAATATATTCAAAAGTTGTTTTAGCCTCAGCGACATTTTACGCTACAGGCTCAAATGCAAATCCGTCGGCGTTTTACGTGTCAGGATCGACAACTGGAGTATCTGTTACACTAACTAATGGAGGACAATTAACTCTTCCTGCAGCTAGCGCTACAGCTCCTGTACAAATTCATGAAATGGCTGTATACAGCGTCGATGCAGGAACAGTATATCTTCTTTATAAACTGTAACATGACTTACATTTCAACTATAAAAAAACGATTTATAACAGAAGCCACTCAAGGCTTTGAAGATAATACAGAACTAACTGACTATCCTGAAGATGTAGATTTTCCTGTCGAAGATGCTGCAAATGAAGATGATGAGTTAGACGAAATGTCGACTACTGCCGGAGTGCCTGGATATCAAACTCCATACGCTTTCGGAGGATTGTCTGATGATGATATAGAAATGCTTGGATATAAAAAAGTGAAAAAAGTTCGAAAAGAGTCGAATAATGAATCGAAATTTGTAAAAATGTCCAAGCAGCTTCATTTGAATGAAATAACTTACAATACATATAAAAAAGATCCAGTAGCGACTCCGAAACAAAAAATCAATCAATCTATAAATTTCATAAATAAAGGATTGCGTGAAATTGAAAAGGTTGTAAATCATAACGTGCGATTAAAGCAAGAAATGGGAATTGATAACAACGTATATTGGAAATCGTCTCGTGAAAATCTCGCTAAAATTAGCGAGCGTCTATTGAGAGTTTCAAAACAATTAAAAGAATTAGCATCGTAATATGGAAACGAAAAAATTACTAGTAGATTATATAACATTCGACGTTTCTCCGGAAATGATTTCTGAATCCATGGAGAAAAACAATGGCCGATTGTTAGTTAAAGGAGTATTGCAACGCGCAGAGGCAAAAAATCAAAACGGGCGAGTGTATCCGCGTGAAGTGCTAATGCGTGAAGCCAAAAAATACTCTGATATAAACATTAAAGAACGTCGCGCGTTAGGTGAATTAGATCATCCGGATTCGCAAGTTGTTAATTTAAACAATGTGTCTCATAACATTGTCGAAATGCATTGGAACAATAATGATTTAATTGGCACGGTTGAAGTTCTATCAACTCCATCAGGAAATATTTTAAAAGAACTTTTTCGGTGTGGAATTAAATTAGGAATTTCGTCTCGCGGTCTAGGATCTGTACGTCAATTAGGGGAAGGGTCTCTTGAAGTGCAAGATG
>Ga0129333_10000502_pt1 | contig 32246 bp, 12 predicted proteins | sample CPB6_08_DNA_FD_94474 | JGI IMG/M metagenome (GOLD analysis project Ga0129333, IMG submission 94474) | Freshwater to marine salinity gradient microbial communities from Chesapeake Bay, USA - CPBay_Sum_0.6_0.8_DNA | ecosystem: Environmental > Aquatic > Marine > Coastal | place: USA: Chesapeake... | reverse complement strand
CAGATTCTCTACGCAGGTCAGCCCGTCGAGTTCATCCAGGGCGACCTCCCCATCGAGCGCGGCGTCTACCTTCGGTTGTTCCGCACCCCGGTCAACCGCGACGCGACGGGCTCGACGCCCGACATGACGCGCTTCTACATCACGTCGGATGCGACGGTGGCGAGCCCCATCACAGGGATGCCAATGGTCTACTTGCCGTCGGTTCCGGTGGACTCCCCGCTCTTTCCGACGAAGCTGAAGGTCACGCAGGGGACGGGCTCCTACCTGAACGATGACTTGCCCCGGCTCGACATCCCCTCGCCCGCGCCGGGCCTCGGTTATTTCATCGACCTCGCAACCAAGCAGGTCAAGTTCGCGAACCGCAAGAACGCGCAGACGACGCTCTTGCCCATCTCGGTTGGCGCGACTCCCCTCGACGACTCGCTCATCCTCGGCTCGAACTACAGCTTCGACCTAGAAGTCGCGCCGAACACCGGCTTCTACACGCCGCTTACGCTCGGTCAGGACGCCATCCTCGACCCGACCCCCGGTGTGCTGACGTTCGCGACGACGACCGGGCAGGTGCAGCAGTCGGGCTTCGGCGTCTTCACGGGTGCAACCTTCGCAGACGCCTCGTCTTCGCTGACGACCAAGGCGGGTGACCTGCTGGTTGTTACGGCGGGTACGGCGGAGGGCGTTTACAAGCTCGCGGCTGGTGCGCTGAACGCAGGCGTCACCGTGGACGTTCCCGAAGCAAACCTCCCGTGGGGCTCCGGTACCGTGACGGCCGTGCCCTATGAGGTCCGCCGCAGCCAAGAAATCATCGCGGATACCTACTGGAATCCGGTCGCCATCATCGACCCCAACACCAAGGTCGAGAAAATCAGGCTCGTCGGTTCCATGCAGAACGACTCCACGGTCGTTCCCGCCGACACCGCGACCTACGTGGACGACACGACGCTCTCGACCACCGTGGACTTGATTGCAGCGGGAGTCACGGTTGGCGACACCCTGGAGATGACCTCGGGGGCTGAAGCAGGGACGTTCCGCACCATCACGGTCGTCGAGCAGTTCGAGCTTCAGGTTGCCACCCCGTTCACGGTGCTGCCGGTGCCTCCCGCGCTGCCGACCGATACCTACCGCATCGTCCGACGCCTTCGTGCGCCGCTCGTCATCGCCCAGACCGTTCTCACGAACGTCGTCGGGACGTTCCCGAGTTCGACGACGGTGACCTCGACGACGGACTTCCTCGCGGCGGGCGTGCGCGTCGGCGACACCCTCAAGCTCACGACCGGCCCCGAGTCGGGCACCTCGCGCGCCATCACGGCGGTCACGGCCAACACCCTGACGGTCGTGAGCCCGTGGGCGTTCATCGTCGGCCCGCAGACGTTCGACATCATCCGAACGGACGTGCGTTTCCGTTTCGGCCAGACGACGTTCTCGAAGACGACCGCCATCGTGGCTTCTGACGCGGGCTTCACCCCTTCGGCTACGCTGCCGAGCGGGACGGTTGAAATCAGCCAGGTGACCGGCAACCTCAACTTCTCGGCGGCTGACCTTACTGTGCCGCCCCTGAACGTCTACTGGGTGCGTCGGCTCAAGCCTCTGGTGGACTACCAGATGCAGCCGCTCCTCGCCTTCATCAACTTCACCGAACGCTTCCTCCAAGGCGAGGAGGCGCTCGTGACCTACATCCCGCTCGACGGCAACGGCGACCCTCTCCCGCTCACCGAGGAGCGGGTCAGCTTCCAAATCCGCAAGGAACTGACGCAGCCTTCGCCTCGGCCGGTCATCACGAACGCCGTCAAGTTCAACTCGGCCGGGCGCACCGTCGCGACCAACCCCTTCCCGGCGGTCTTCCGTGGGGGTCGTCCGCAGGTCATCAACGAACAATGCACCGTCAACACGACGACCTCGACGGTGACGTTCCTGCCCGACCAGGGCTACATGACCGATACGCTCCCCCACGGCGACAAGGTGGAGACGGACGAGCGCATCTACGTGGACTATTCGGTCTACGAGGCGGTCGGCGGCGAGCGCAACGTCACCCTGCTCAACAACATGCAGGTAGCGACCATCAGCATCGTCGAGGACGCGACGAGCTTCGATGTGCTCGGCGACCAGACCCTCGCGTTTCCGGCGGGGTATCTCCTGAAGGTCGAGCGCGATTACGTATACCGGATTGCTTCCACGACCTACGACGCGCCAACCAACACGACGACCGTGAATCTCTCGCCAGGTGAGATGTTCGCCGAGAACCTCGTGAACCCGTCCCTCTTCCTCGCGAGCAGCCCGACACCGCTTTCGGCGACCACTTACTCGCAGAGCTTCTTCACGGCTGAGTCGGCGACGTTCCAGGTCGTGCCTCGCGGCATGAACCGGCTTCGCGTCTACGGCGACCGCACGGCCACCTACCGCACGGGGGTCATCGTCTACGTCTCCGGTAACCCCCTCCTGCCGGGGTACTACCAGGACTTCTACCTCGTATCGGGCGCGACCTACGAGGACGGCTGGACAGAGGTGACGGTTCAGTCGAACGCGATGCGTCAGTACGCGCAAGGGCAGGCGTACCTTCGGTACTCGAACCGCCCCATTCTTGCAGATGGGGCAACGCAGGCAACGACGGCGCGGACGCCCATTCTGACGGCTCCCGGCCCCAACGGTTTGCCCGTGGACTTGCCGCTTGGAGTCTACCGCAAGACGGCCGGGCAGGTTGGCTCGCTCCTCCTTCCTCCGAAGGACGGGGGCACCGCCTACACGCTCGACCAGTCGGGGTCGTTCAAGTACACGCTCCCGCTTTCACCGAACGAGGAAATCGGCCTGTTCTACACCGGCAACCGCAACATTCGCGCGGGTGTCCGGCTCCGGTACAGCTATACCCACACGGTCGTCCCGGACGAGACAAACGGGCTGCTGAACCAAATCCTCCTCATGGACTACACGACGTTCTCGGCGGATTCGTTCTACTTCCGGGTCGAGACGCTGACGAACTTCAAGGGGGAGGTCCAGAACTACCTGACCCAGCAGGTGAAGGGCAACGTCCCCGCTTCGGGGCCGCGCACCTCGAACGCTTCGTCTCCCGTGCTCTACGAGCAGGGGCGCGAGTCGGTCTACTTCCCCGAGGGGCACATCGCGAACCAAGACCTCGTGGCGCGCGGGATGCTCAAGTACCTGAACGACAACGTGAACCACCTGGAGGACACCCTCCAGAGCATCGACGGCCGCATCGTCGGCGCGAACGATGGTCGATTCAAGTTCGACGGCAAGGTCAACAACCCCATTCGCGACACGCCTGCCCAGGTCACGAACCAACTCGACGACCGCTTTCTCGCCTCGCTCTTTCCGGTCGAGTTCACCTTTCCGGGCTTCGTCTTCGACTTCAAGAAGCGGTATCAGGCGCTTTACAAGGCGGGTAAGTACTCGCGGGTTTACCCCACCCACAAGGACGTGCTCATGGGGGTGACGACCGGAGGCATCAACGACTCGCCTCCGCCCGAGGACGCCACGGAGATTCTCGACTTCAAGCAGACGGACCTCTTTTCGGTTCCGCCCATCATCTCGAAGCGGTACCCCCGCGCGCTCGTCATCAAGGACGCGGCAGCGGGCGACACGACCCTCTACGTCGATAACGCGACCGGCTCCGCCGACTACTTCCGGCCGAGCTTCGCGACCATTATTCCCCCGCCCATCCCCGTCATTGTCTTTGGGCCGGATGGCACTCTTCTCGTCACGGATGGCCTCCTTCCGCCCATCCCTCCGGCCGTCATGGGTCCGATGCAAGTCGTGACGGGGGTGGGTAGCCCAGAGCGGCTCCTCCTCGCTGCGGGTGCTCCCGTCGCCATTCCGGCCGGTTCGACCGTCGTCCTCTGCGTCACGGGGCCGACCCCAGATACGGTCTACCAGAAGAACTACCGCAACTACCAAGACGTAACGCTCGACTACGCGGCCGGGAAGCTCCTCTACGTCGAGCCCTATTGGCCCTTTGCCGGGGGCAGCGACCCCGTTTCGGTGCTCGTCCCCGAACCGTTCGAGATAAAGCCGCCGAACTCCAAAGAGTTCCTCCAGATGAACGACGTGGGCATCTTCAACACGCTCACGGCACCCCGCCGCTTCCCGGCGCTCGACGGCAAGGCCGAGAACGACTCGAACGACCTCGGCCTCCCGCTGCGCTATCGGACGTTCGACTGCGAGCAAGCGTACATCGGGAGGGAGTCGGACGCGATTACGGCCCTTTTGGCTGCGACGACATCAGCGGTGGAAATCGCCGGGGTCAGCACGAACCCTGTCGCGCCCTTCACGACCCTCACATACTTGCCCGGATGGCCGCTACCGGCCATCCAGCAGTACGACCTCGTGCGCTTCACGACCGGCCCCAACGCTTCGGCTGGCTTTCGGCGAATCACCGCCATCACACCGACCACCGTGACGGTGGACGGGACGTTCCCGAACGCTTCGACGGGCGAGAACGTCGTCATCACGGCGGCTCCCAACGTGACGACCGCCGCTGGAGCCACCGTGGACCTCACCGGCACGCAAGTCACGGCGGCGGCCCTTCTGACGACTCAGCCGGGCCAGACCCTCATCTTCACGACGGGTCTGAACGTCGGAGTGCGGCGGCAGATTGCAGCCATCCTCCCCGTTCCGCCGAACACCGTCTTGCTGGACCACCCGGTGCCGGTACCTGGCCCGGCGGGCACCGGCAACGTCCGCGTCTCGAACCATCTCTCGACCTACAGCGAGTACGGTGCGCTCACCGCAGCCGCACAGGGAACTTTGGAGGTCGTCTTGACGAACGACCATCCGCCCGCGCCGAAGGTGGACTCCGAGGTACTCGGCATCCAGCGGTTCTTCGACGGTGACGTGGTGACGGGCACCGAGGGGATGCTCACCGACATCGTGCCCTCGCAGGCAGGCACGGTGAGCGCGGACACCCTCACCGGCACGACCGACTTCATCGCGGCGGGGGTGAAGACCTCGCACTTCGTCTACATCGAGACGGGTGCGAACGCGGGCTTCTACAAGGTCACGAGCATCCCAAGCCCGACGACCATCAAGGTGGACCCTGCGGCTCCCTTCCCCGTCGCAGGGGCCGTGACGTACCGGGTCGTCAAGGCGTTCAGCCTCGACCTTCCGGGGCTCACCGACTTGTTCTCGGTGCTCTCGGCCTCTCAGACGTGGGCCAATACCATCATCGCCTGGCAGGCGACTTTGGCGCAGACCGAGCCCGTCTATCCTCTCGGTGTGCTCGACCCCCTTGTGTACGCCAACCCCTTCCTCACCTCGACCTTCACGGCAAGGCAGGCCACCGTCTCGGCGCGCGTCGCGTACGTCAACGACACGACGAACGGGCCGGTGCCGAAGCTCACGAACGTCCTCGCGAACCGCGACAAGCTGTACGACAAGCGGTACGTGTGGATTGACGGCCGAGTGAACGTCGAAAAGGGCTTCGTCTACATGCAGGCGCGCGCGGTGGACAACCGCAACGCGAACCTCGTGAAGCAAGTGAACGACCTTATCAAGCTGCTATCGCTAGAGGACGCATGAGCACCGACATCAAATCAGACCCCGAGGCACCTGCGGAGCCCGTCGAGGGCACCGTCGAGCCCACGTCCGAACCGGCGGAAGCCGACCCCAAGGTCGAGGGGGCCTCCGAGCAGCGTCCTCCGCCTCAATGGGAGTACCGGACGGAGTTCCGCATCAACACGCAGATGCGCGAAGTGCTGAACCTCGCTCGCAAGGTCACAGAGGCCGAAATCGAACGCTTGCGACGCAAGGTCGAGAAGCTGACGTACGGGAGCTAGGCGATGGCTGGTAACCCCGCATGGTTGGCGCTCGAACTGAAAATCCCTGGCAAGGACATCCTCAAGCAAATCCGCCAGGTGCTCGAAACGCTCGTCCTCTTCCTGGAAATCACGAAGACCATCCTGAACGTCATCAAGACGTTCCTGCAAGCCATCGGCAACCCCATCCGTGCGCTGGTCGAGTTGATTCTGAGCCTCATCACCTCGCTCATCGAGTCGTTGCGGCGCTCGGGCTTCTACATGTGGTTCAACTTCCCGAACCTGAAGGAAGACCCGAGCTTCAAGCGCCATGCGGGGGGTTACCCTGCCTTCGCGCAGCGGTTCAAGGGCAGCCTGGTCGATAGCCAGGACATCAACCGACCTCGCCCCGTCCCTGGCTTCAACACAGGGGGCTTCCTGCTCATCGTCGCGGACGTGCAAGGGCCAGCGAAGCTCATCCGCCTCATCAAAATCCTCCAAAAGTTCTTTGCGTCGAGCTTCCTCTCGCCACAGTACCCGCCTCCCGCGAGCCCGAAGGTCATCCCCATCGGTGACAAGGGCGACCCCATCATCGCGATTGCCAACCTGTTCAAGGAGACGCTCACCGGCCTCGCCGTCGAGTGGAGTCTCGGCTCCTCGACGGGGACGGCCGACCCGAACTTCTCGGGCCTCGTCAACCAGCTAGCCACCGAGTTCATCCCGCCCAAGTGGCTCGTCGAGAAGACGAGCATCTACCCGAGCGAGGAGACGACCGATTTTAGTGCTGTCGGTTCTCTCTTCGTTGTCAAGGAGGACGCGAACTCCCGCGACCCGCGCACGGGTAAGCCCATCATTCGCAAGTTCAGGGTCTTTGATGAGTACGGCCAACCCGTCGTGCTCATGGAGGAGGCGCACGTCATCTCGGCGTCGCAATCGACGGCGACCTACCTCCTCGGCTTCCTCGGGACGTTCCGTTACCTCGACAAGAACGTCACCAAGGACAAGCCCTACTGGTACCGCATCCGTGCGTTCAGCGGCAGCCTCGACTGGAACTCCTCGACGAAGAAAATCAACTTCAGCGAGAAGAACATCAAGGCTGACCCGAACCGGACCAACTACTACTACATGGAGTGGCCGAGCACGGACAATAACGACACCGTGGTCATGGGGCAAGCCACGCCGCTTATCCCAGGCAAGGTGCCCGACCTGCCGAAGTTCGACGTGTACGAGAACCTCCGGCACATCTTCCTGTCGGGCTTTTCGTTCAACTTCCAGCAACCCATCCCGCAAATCCAGAACACCGTCTACGACCCCGCTGAGAAGAAGTACGTCCCCGAGGTGGACTCAGCGGGGTACCCCGTTTACAAGCCGGTGTTCGACGCGAACGGTGAGCCTCTTGTTGGCTTTGAGGGCGAGGTGCAGATTGGGTATGGCTCGCTGTCGAGCCAAGCAGGCGCTCTCGCTTCCTTCAAGGGTATCCCCGTCGTTGGGTTGCTCGCCGCGAAGACCCTCAAGGAGCTATCCGGCGACACCCCGTGGACGCAACCAAACGTCCGACTCCAGGCAGCGCGCCTTACGTCCAACTACGCGAGTCTCATGCTCGAAGCTGGGGGTGGGTTCGTCGAGAGTTTCCGCGCCTTCATGCAGGGGCCTCTGCCGCACGGCCCGCCGAAGGATACTCGCCTCACGACCGAGGGGTGGAGTACCATCAAGGACGCGAACACGCTGGAGAAGCTCGTGTTCGGCCTCACGGGCACGAAGCCTCAACCGACTATCCCCGCTGTTGGTCCCATCGAGGCCATCAAAAACGAGTTCATCTGGGAAATCACGAGCGAAGGTCAGGCGCGCACCTACAACCTCGCCTGGAACGATAACAACGTCCGCAAGAACATCCTCGCAGCGGTCGATTTCATCAAGACGCTTGGCTACCAGGGGGTGCCCCCGGACTGGACGCGCATGAGCCTGCTCCAGGACATGTTGCCGTGGTCGGGCCAAATCATCTACGAGATGCTCGCGAAGATTCAGGCGCTCATCGACGCCTTCAACGGGCTGCTCGACGACATCGTGAAGTTCATCGACATGATTATCAGGAAAATCGACGCGCTGGAGAGATTCATCCAGTTCATCATCGAAATCCTGAACTTCATCGAGCAGTTGTCGGCGGGCTTCTACCTGCTCTTCGCCACGGGCCTCACCAACGGGGTCGCGGACTGGTTTGCGGCCATCGACAACTCGACGGGGGACAAGCCGAAGAGCACGGCGGACGGCGGCTACACGGCGGGCCTCTGCCTCGCCTACCTCGCCCCGGACGTGACGCCCATCGAGACGGCGCTGAAGCTCATCTTCTGAGGAGGCGGCATGGCGTTCGACTGGAGAGGTACCTTCAACAAGAGCCAGTTCGACCGCTTCGCCGCGTTCGCTCGCGCGCAGTCCGACATCATCGGGCTGCGTATCCGGCACTTGACCTTCGAGCAACAGCGGCTCGGCTCGCTCACGTTCACGTACGACGGCGGAGGTACTCCCCTGGAGGCCACGCCATCAGACTCGAAGAGCACCTACATCGGCAAGCTCGTCGCAGCCTACGAGGTGCTCGGCGGGCAGGTCATGAACGACCTCCAGGTTCGCGCACTTGGGCAGGCGGTCTACCTGTTGGCTGGGGCCGAGAACGCGACCCCTCAACTCATGTCGAACGGCGAGGTCATGTCTCCCAAGGGCCTCTCGGACGCATCCACCACCGTGCTCATCCAGCGGGCGCGAGAGTGGCTGGACGGCCCGCTCCGCTACCGGCGGGAGTACCTAGAGCACAAAATCCGTCGCGCCATCGACTACTCCGACCAGCTTCAGTACGAAATCGACCTGCTAGAGCAAATCTCGCAGAACGACGAGACGGAAGGCTCCCTGGAGTACATCTTCAGCACCATCGGCGACTTGTTCACCGACGCCGAGTACCGGCCCATCTACGACGACAAGGGCAAGGATAAGCACGGCAAGCTCACCTATTCTCCTTTCGCGCCCTACTCAACAGACGATGCCGACCCTGCCAATCTCGGGCAGGAGGCGTTCGGGTATCGGCGCGACCTCACGGGCGCGAAGAGCCAGGGAGAGACGTAGGATGAGCTACGACCGACAACTCGACCAACTTTGCCAGCACCTCGTCGTGAACGAGGCGCTGTACGTCGGTCCCGACCACCAGACCATCAAACCTCTCCGGCCCATCGCGTCCGCGTACGGGCTTCGGCTGCGCCTTAGCGGGGAGCTTGACATTCCTTCGTCTGGCGTCCGGTTGCCTCCCTCGGTTGTGGGCACCGCGCAGGGTCCGTTCCGCATCAAGGCGGGAGTCAACGACATCTTCCAGGTCAAGGGCCAGGATGGAGTGCTCCGCCAAGCGGTCATCCCAGCCTCCAGCAGCACCTCGACCGACCAGCTTGTGCGCCTGCTCAACGGCGCGGGCCTGGGGGTCTACTTCCAGAACTCTCTGGGGCGCGTCGAGATGCTTGGCAGCCTCGCGGGTAACCAGTCCACCGTCTACGTGACTTCGGCAAGCACGCTCGGCGCGACCCTGGGCATCACCGTCAACCGGGAGTATCGGGGCAAGGACGTGTTCCCCGGCTGGTACGTCATCAACGCGCCCAACGTGCTCTCTGACCGTCCCCTGCGGTACATCGTCTTCGAGCAACCGCTCCGAACGAACATCGACTTCTGCGAAATCAGCTACGCGACCATTCAGCAAGAGTGTCGTCGTTGCGGCGGCGCGGGGGTCGAAAACGATTGGCGCTACACCCGGACGGGCGGGGTCGTCGAGGTGCGTGACGAGGCCCTGCTCATCCAGGAGCTTCTCAAGCTCTTCTACACCGAGGAGGGCACCAACCCCTTCCACGCCTGGTACGGGACGCGGCTTCTCGACCAAATCGGGCAGAAAATCGTCGTCGGGAGCATCGTCCAGAACCTCATCGTGGCCGACATCTACCGCGCCTTTGGTCGGTGGCAGTCCATCAAGCGGCAGCAAGAGGTGGCGGTGGGTCAGGACGTATCCGACCAGGAGTACCCTTTCCGCCTTCTCAGCGTCAACGTGACGCAGAGCCAGCAAGACCCGACGGTGTTCTACCTGGCGGTGACGGTGCAGAACCGAGCTTCTGAGCCGGTGCAAATCGAGCGCGGCATCCGCATCCCCGAGCCTGCGGATCTACTTGGCTCCACGCAACAGCAGGGCGTCTTCAGGCAGTCCCTCTCGAACTACACTCTTTCCGGGTGACAGATGGCAACCGCACCGCAGCTAGAGCTTCGCGACGGGTCAGGCTATGCCACGACCCTGTACTTCACCACCAACCAGGAGGCGGTGACGCTTCGGGGCACTCTGTCTCCCGACACGGTGGCCGTGCAGGTATCCGTCAACGGCGGCGCGTTTGTCGCCGACCCCAACCTGCTGAAGCTCGAACTCGACACGTTCGTCTTCCCGAACCCATCGAGCTACCCGGCGGGGTTCATCCTCATGCGTGGGGTGAACACCATCGTCTTCCGCGCCATCGACATCGTGGGCAGCGTCTCGACTCCCGCGACGGCGACCATCAACTACGTCATCTCGGCGCTCGTAGCCACCGTCGGCACGCTCTCGGTGGTGCCGACGGGCCTCAAGGTGCAGAGGCGGCGCAACGTGGTGGATATTCTGGCCGCAAAGCCGCTCGCCTCAGACTCGACCGTCATCTTCAAGGGGTTCAACTACTATGCCTCGACGACACCGGCTGGTGCGACGGGCTACTACCGGCTGAACGATAACGTCGTCACGGCGCAGTCCACGACTGTCGGGGAAGAGACGAACAACGAGTTCGACTACTCCGCCTTCTGGCTCGACGCGAACCGGCAGTTCATCCGCATCCGGGTAACCGAGGAGGACGAGTTTGGCAACGAAATCGCCATTCGTCTGAACGAGTTGCGCACGCTGGACCAGTTCTTCGACCGCACGCGCGTCACCGGCACGGTGCAGGGGTACTCGGTCATCGAGTACCTCTACTTCCGCCATGACCGAGCGGGTGGGCCGGGTACCATCAACGCCGAGCAGTTCCAGAACGTCCCCGACACCCAACCCCTCTACTACGTCGTCACCAGCGTTTACTACGACCCCTCGACGAACACCGAGTACGAGTCGCCCTTCAGCCAGGAGCTTCTCGGCCTCCCTCTGGTCATTGACACGGCCATTCTTGGCACGCCGCAGCGCACGCAGACGAACATCGTCACGTCCTACATCAACGCCGTCACCCTCGTGAACACGGAGATTAGCCTCATCCCCGGTTCGACGACGCGCGACGTGAGCATCGACCCGTTCGCCTCCGAAGCCGAGCGGCTCTGGTTCCTCCTCGACTTCGTGCATCGCAGCCTGAGTTTCCTCACGCTGTTGCAACTCGACGATGCCAACAACGACGGGTTGAGCGACCCCGTGGCGTCGAGCGCCTACAAGTCGGCGCTGAAGGCAGCCCTTGGCTACACCTCGGACACGGCGGTGCAGAGCCTCATCGACACGCAGTTCGAGAAGCTCGCCCGCAACGTCAACAAGGTGCGGCTTGGCGGACGGCCCGCCTCCGGGCAGGTCATCTTCTACACCAGCACGAAGCCGAGCATTGACCTCATCATTCCGGCCAACACAACTGTCTCGACGAACTCCGACGCGGCCAACAACGTCGCCTCGGTTCGCTATCGCGTCGGCGGCACTTACTCGCTACCTGTCGCCACCGCTGAAGCCTTCTACAACTACAACACCAAGCGGTATGAGGTTGTCGCCGAAATCGCTGCTCTGAACCCTGGTGCGGAGGGCAACGTCCCCGCTGGGACCATCGTGAATGTCACGGGAGTCAGCGGTTTCTCGGTCACGAACAATGAAGCGACCCTCGGTGGTTCCGACATTGAGTCGAACGCCGACCTCGCGGCGCGCTGCATCATCGCCTTTGCGTCCGTCGATACGGGCACCGAGTACGGCTACTACTCGACGGCCGTCGAGCAGGTGGGCATCGCGAAGGCGAAAATCGTGAAATCGGGCGACCGCCTCATGATGCGAGACTGGGATGAGAAGCGCCAGAAGCACATCGGCGGCAAGGTCGATGTCTGGGTGCAGGGCCTCAAGGAGCGGCAAGTCACCGAGAACTTCGCGTTCTCGTTCGACGTGGCCCGCGACATCCAATGCGCCATCATCGACCTCCCCAACCTCATCTTCCGCGTGCTCGATTCGCGAGTCACCCCCACGACCCCCATCATCCAGATTCTCGACGTTCCGGCGCAGGGGCTCGGGGTGCGGAACGCCACGACCGGCGAGGACTACGACCTCACGGGCGTCATTGTTCTCGACTACCAGACCTTCAAGGTCAACACGGCCATCGCGCAGCCGGTCACGGCCATCGACGACGTGATTTACGCGGACTACCGCTTCCGCACCGACAACAAGTTCATCTTCAGCTTCCAGCCGGTGCGGCGCGTCGTGAGCGTCATCGGCGAGGTGTCTGGTGCGCTCACGCCCGACACCAACTACAAGCTCTATAAGCCCGACGACCCCCTGCTCGAAGGGGAGAGCACCATCGCGAAGAACTACCTCTCCGTCATTCAGGCGGCAGGTGTACCTTCGGGGACTCAGATTACGGTCAACGACGAGCTTCACACCCTCATCGGCTTCGTCTACGAGCCCCTCGATTCCATCGGCATCAACACCAAGACCATCCGGGTATTCAACGCCGCGCGCACCGTCGAGTACCTCGGGCCGGACTACGCCAACGCTGACTTCGACATCATCGAGGGTACCGACCGCTCGCCGCCGAAAATCGTCCGCACGTCCGCCTCGACCATCGCGAACGGTGAGGAGGTCAGCGTGGACTACATCAAGGACGAGAACCTGACGGTCACGTACGTCTACAACGACCTGCTGCACCAGCTTCAGACCATCATCAACAACCGTCGGCACGTCACGGCCGACGTGGTGGTCAAGCAGACGGTCGTGAACCCCATCGACATCGAGACGACGGTGCAGCTAAAGGCAGGGTACGCCAAAGACAAGGTGGACCCCGACATTCGCACGAGCGTCAGCACCGAACTGAACAGCCGCATCATCGGCCAGGGCATCGCGCAGTCGGACGTTATCAACGCCGTAGATTCGACAACCGGCGTGGACTACGAAATCGTGCCCCTCGCGAAGATGGCTTACGCGGACGGCAGTCTCATCCTGCGTGAGCAAGTGCTCTCCACGTTCGTGCGGCTCTCGCTCCTCGACAGCGGAGGGCAGCGGGTTTACTTGCTCACCGATGCCCTGAACGCACCCACCACGGACGGTGGGGGGCTCGCGACTGAACACAGGGGGGTCTTCCAGGACGACATTGGCCTGACCCTCGTGAGCGACCTGCTGACGGTGGGTAGCGCCGACCGTCAGGCGTTCATCATCGGGAGCGCGGGGGCACTCATCCCAGGCTACACGGACGATGCGACGCTCATCGCGGCTGGCTTCACGACGGCGGCGGCTCGGGCAGCCGCTCTTGTCGCGCGAACGGCCAACCGAGCCGTCGTGGCGCTCTCGGCTTCAGCGGTGCCTCCCGATACCCCGCTGAACCACGCCTACACGGTGAGCTACAACGTCCGAGGCGACAAGGGCGCGCGTGACGTAGCTGGCTCGGAAGTCGAGTACATCGAGCTTGGCAACCTGACCATCACGTACCGAGGGGGGTGACGGATGGCTCGTTTCCAGTTTGACCCGAATCGTTACAACTACACGGTAAGCCAGACGGGCCGCGAGTACAACCTCCGGCTCCTCCAGCGGTCACAGGCCATTTTCAGCCAACTGCTGAACCTGCTGCCCTCGAACTACACGTCGGTCGTCGAGGGGCCGAACTACACGGTGGAGTTGAAAGCGGTTGCCGTCGAGCTAGCGAGGCTCGAACTCGCGCTCGAAGACGTGAACACCGACATCGACTTCTCGACGACACGCTCGGACTTCCTCTACACCATCGTCGGTTACTTCGTCTTTCTGAACGGCAAGCTCCCGACGATGGAGTTCAGCGACGAGGGGTTCCGCAACGTCTTGCTGAACCTCATTCGCATCTACTTCCAGGGGTCCATCCCGCAGTCGATGGCCGATGTCGTCAACCTGTTCCTTTCGGGCGACATCCGGGTGACCGAGAACTTCCTGCTGGCGCGCTCGACGGGCTCGGGGCTCGACATTTCGGACCAGTTTGGCTTCGACGTGGACGTGGTGATTCCCCTCGGCGGCGGGTTCCCCGACAACGTGTTCGAGGCGGACGCAACCATCCGGCAGATTCTCAACATCGTCCGGCCCGCGCACACCCTCTACCGCATCCGGTACATTTTCCAGGACCGCTACATCCCGACGAACGGCAAGGTGACGGACGCGATGCGCTGGGCCATGTCGGCCTACTGGTACGAGGACTTCCGCTCCTACTGGGGCGGCCTTCGGGACCGGGACCGGCTCGGGCGCAAGACGAACGCTTCGGTGAGCGACGAAGACCACTCGGCGGACTTCTAGCCTCGCCTTAGTCCTTCGATACCTTCGCACTACCGAGGCGAGCCATGCCAGCGACCATCCAAATCACACAGGGAGCTATCGTAGGCGACCCCGGACGCTCCGTCCTGGGTTTGGTGGTGGGCGATGACGTGACGCTCACGGACGACGGGGGGTCGGTTGCCGATAGCTGGCTCTGGGAAATCGTCTCCTGGCCTTCTCCGGGAAACGCGCCGCCAGTTCTGCTGACCCCTACCGCGCAGACCGCGACCGTTCAGGCTCCTGAGTACGACGGCATCTACATCGTCAAGCTGACCCGCACCGAGGGCTCGGTGGTCACAACGGACACCAAGTTCTTCGGGTGCGCGGATTCCGACGGGCTCCATCTGCCTTCGGCTGGCATGACCCGAGCGATGTCGAACGTCACCGACGAAGCCATCCCGTTCGGATGGGTGGGCGGTAACGCAGGCTCGTCCAACTCCTTGCTGGACGCCTTTCTCCGCAAGCGGCGTTTGCGTGAGGGTAAGTACGTCGGGGCGACGGAGGTCAACACCTATACGTCGGGTGGGACCGGAGGGCGTAACCTCTTCTACGGCCTCGCCGCGCCAAACTACGAGGTCACTCTCGCGGCAGGCAGCGGAATCTACACCGTCTACCTGAACTCCTCCGGCCTCTACGAGGAGGAGGGGGCCATCTTCCGTGTCCTCGTGACGGTCGAGAATGGTGCGGCTGGGTTCCGCTTGGACGTGGATGGTACGGTCATCCTCGCCGCCCCCTTGCCTGTCGGGCTCCAAACCTCGCTGACGACGGAGTTCCTCTGCCGGTTCACGCAAGGCGCTTGGACGGCCACCTCCCGACTCGTTTCGCCGGTCCTCTACCCCAAGAAAGACCTGAGCGCGACCGTTCAACTCATCGCGGGGCGGTACGTTGCTTCCACGTCCGTCTGGGAAACCATCGGGGCTGTCGTGCTGACCCCCGAGGAGTTCCCTGTGGGGGAAGTTCGGTTCAAGGCGGTTCTATCGAGTGGGGGTTCAGGTGCGCGGCTTCGACTTGTTCGGTCCCTCACCGGGACTCCCATCACAAGCTCGGAACTGTCGATGACATCCACGACCCCCGAGGAGGTGGAGGCTGTTCTGCCTATCGGTTCTCTCAACGACGAGATTTCGCAGACCCCCACAGCCTATGACGTGCAACTTCGCCCGAGGGTTCCTGGTGAGGACGCCTTTTGCACCTGGGCTGTCATTGAGTATGTCTGGGGCGACGAGGTGGCGGTGGGACCCTCCCCGAACCCCGCTTGCCCAGCGGACTCGTACGTGGCTACGGAGATTGACCTCTCTGGGGTCGTTTCGCCCGGCGATTCGGTCACGGTACCCGGCGAAATTACGGGGTCTTCACCCCCTGCAATCGCCAGGATTGCCGAGGATGGGCCTGGGTACAAGTGCAACTACTTCTACTTCACGGTCGCTCCTGGGCGCGAAGGCACCTACCGGATTGACCAAAAGGGGTCAGTTTATGGGGAGTTCCTCGACACCTACCTCTATCTGAAGGGCGGACCTTGCTCGTACGACACGGTGCTGGATTCAGATGACGACGGAGGCCCGGCTACCGATTCACTCATCATCGCCATTCTGACAGCAGGCACCTACTCCATCGAATGTTCATCGTACGACACCTTCGCGGGCGGGGGTGAGGGTCGATTTGATGTGGTCATCACGTACGAGCCAGCCGCGCCGCCTCCCCCACCCGTTTGATGAAGGTGCCAAATGAGTGGGTACGGCCTAGATAGCTACGGAGAGGACGCTTACGGGGGCGAGGGTACTTCTCCGGCCTCGATGGCTGCTTCGTTTGAGGCAGACTCCTCCTGCGAAGCCAGCCTCGGCCTGAACATGCGGGTGGGAGCTTCGTTTGAGGCAGACTCGCAGTACGCTGCCAGCCTCAGCGTTCAGACAGCACCGCTGTTCAGCAACCAGTCCGGCACGCTTATCCGCGTGACGTTCCCGCAGCCCGTCCGCACAGACGGCCTGGCAGATGCCTCCGCTTACAGCTTTGCAACGCAGACGGGTTACCCCATCTCGATTCTCGACATCGAGATTGAGCAGACCGTCAAGGCCACCGGCCACGCGCAGACAACGGAAGACCCCTTCCTGGTGGGCCTGCTCAACCCCTTGCCGCTAGACGTGGTGGTGGGGGACTACTTTGTGGTTACCGGGGGTCTGAACACGGGGCAGTACCGGATTGAGGGCATTGAGGTGCTACCCCCAAGGGTGCGCCTTTCGTTGCCCCTTTCCGTGGGTACCGCCTTGCTGTTCGAGGTCCGGTCTGCCGTCAAACGGGTCTATCTGACGACCTCGAAGGCCACCAACGGCGCGGTCTACACGGGCACGGTGCGGGCCACCCCGAGAGACAATCCTTTCCCGCTCACACTCACAGGTTCGTGGACGGGGGTGGCTGAACTGCCCGCCCTCGGGTCGGTTTCGTATCTCGACGATGGGGCGCTCGTCCTCGACTTCGGGGAGTCGATGCGTTTCGACGAGTTCCTGACGAGTCCTGCTGAGTACAGCGTCACCCCGCTCCTTGGGGAACCTTCGCTGCCTCCGGTTGAGGTGGTCGAGGTCAAGTCCGTCTCTTCGACGAGCGTGGCGCTCACGCTGCGCGGACTTCAGAACGTCCCTTATCAGGTCACGGTCAACGCGGCGGGTACTCCGCACGACATCGCGGGCAACCCCATTAGCCCGAGCTTCAACACGGCCGTTTTCACAAGCACGGTTCCGGTCACGACCCGCAGCATCTTCACGGACAGGGGGCCTATCGCGCGTCCGCCGCTTGTTCTGTTGGAGGGCGTCAACGCGCAGGTCATTTCGTTCACCGACGTTCAGGTCCCGACCGGCACCGTCTCGAACGACGCGGTGGGGCGTTACCTCAAGCTCATCGGGACGGGTAAGAACGACGGGGACTACTTCATCACCTCGGTCCCCGCGCCCAACCGCATCCGAGTGAAGGCGAGCTTCGCGCTCCCTGACACGGCGGCGACCTCTTGGAGCGTTTACGACCCGCGTGACGGGCAAATCGCTGACGACCCGGCACACGTCACCGTCCGCATCAACGGCGTGGTCACCCCCGCAGAGGCGGTCATCGGCCTCCTTGGGCAGATTGTCATGCCTGTCGCGCCTCGGCCGGAAGACGACGTGAAGGTGGACTATTCCTGGGTCTGCAACCCGGTCGTCGATGTCGCGCGGCTCAACAGCAAGGAGTTCCGGTTCAACAACTGGAACCGGGACATCGGCCGTCCCGCTGACCTGTCGAGCCACAAGTACCGCTTCAACAACGTCCTCGTCCAGCCCGAGAACTACACGCTCTCGAAGACCATCCAGCAGGGGGTCGGGAGCACGGTTGCCTCCCCCTCGCTCATCTCGCTGACGAGCGCGAACCTCAACGCTTCGTTCGTCGGCCTCACCCTGCACCTGACCAAGCAGGTCGGTCTGACGTTGGTTCACTCTTACTACCGCATCGACGCGGTACCGTCGAGCACGTCCGTGCAGGTAAGCCCCGCGACGTTGGCGGGCACGTACCTCTCCTGGGAAGTCCTCGACCAGACGAGCGTGGTTCCGGCGACGCTCGACCAACCGAGGAACCGCGAGCTTCATTATCGGGCCTACGAGCGCGCCTACACGGCCATCTTCAACGACCCGAACCTCCTCGTCTTCAACACGCCGCACCACCACATCGCGTACCCGCCGATGCAGCGCACGCTCGCGTCGGAGTTCGTCAGTTACCTGCCGACGACCTTGCCGGATACCTACCCTGGCAAGCCGTGGGAGCGCCTACCTCCAGCGGCGACAGGTACAGGTACGGCGAGCATCGTCCTGAACGAGCTTGTCGTGACCGACACGACGAGCGGCCCATTCCCGAACGGCGACCCGATTCTCTGGCGGCGCAAGATTGACCTCTCTTTCCCCCATGTCTTCGCGCTCGCTTGGCGCATGTACGTGGACTCGGTTCCAGCCTACCAGGGGGTCTTCACGGGCGTCGCAGCCGGGTACTCGCTCGGCACTCGCGCCATCGTGGTTGGTTACATCGAGGTCGGTGGGGTCAAGCAGTTTGGCTTCCTTCGACGCGGCTACGGCGACAACCCTGGCGACCCGAACGCTTGGATTGGGGGTTTTGACGGGAGCGGCAACGCAACGCTCGCGCCTGTCAACCTCGATTGGACGGTCATCCACAGCTACCGGCTCTACCGAGGCAAGGATGGGAACGTCCGGCTCTATCTCGATGGCGATGTCGTCGAGACGCTGAAGGTCTACGAGGAAGACCTCCCCTTCCTCGAAGAGCTTGCCTCGCCGTTCAACGAGGCCCAGCAAGTCTTCTGGGGGTCGATTTCGCGCCCGGCCACCAACGTCTCGAACTGGGCGTTCGTGCGCTACCAAAGCCTGCCCCTGAACCCGCTTCAGTCGTCTCCGAGCAGCTTCACGAGCTACGAGGCGAACGTCATCCCCGAGAACGACCCCTCCCCGTGGACGCCCATCGGCTACCACGGGACCGAGACGATTCTCGGCACGAACTATCTCTACCTCTCCTCGACGAGCGCGACCAACATCGCGACCGAGGGCAAGGCGGGCCTCATTGGGGGCGACTTCCGAGGCTTCATGCGCCTCGAACCCCTGCTCTCGGCCTCCTCCGACGTGGTGCTCGACGTGAACCTGCGCGGGCTCTACCAGACGCACGGGGTCACACCGAACGCCCTCATGGCGGCCATCGACGATGGCAATCGTCTGACCCAACTCTCGTTCCTCGCCAAGAAGCCTGCCCCGAAGCTCGGCTATGGCGGCCGGAGCTTCCCGACCCAGTGGGCACCAACCCCGTGGTCGGCGATGGGCGGCGCGTCCGCCGAGATGCTTGGTCGTGTCCTCCGCATCATCGACGCCACGACGACGGACGGGCTCGTCTACTACCTCGACGACACGGCTCCCCCCGGCTCCGCCGCGCGCGTCGTCGAGAGCACGACCGACTACGCTTACGAGTTCCGCTGCCAAGTGCGAACCTACACCCCCGACCCGGCTGGGTTCGCGGGTGTCTCGGCAGACGTGTACGACAGCACGCGCGACGTGGGCATCTTGCTCCGCGAGGTCGGCGGCGTCCGAGAAGTGGCCTTCCACTCGGATGGCGTCGTGAAGGCAGCCTACCCGTTCGAGTGGTTCGACGGGCAGCCGCACACGTACCGGCTCGTGAAGAGCGGTGCAGACGTGTCGCTCTTCATCGACTGGGTGTTCGTCGGCAGCCTCGGGTACGCGACCTTCGACGTACCTGCGCCGAGCCCAACCGGGACCATCACTTTCGGTTCCTCGACGCCTGCCAGTAACGCGGCTCGCAGCGTGGTGGATTGGCACTACGCGAACTCCTGGCGTATCTGGCCTGACCAGCGGTACTACGTCGGCCTCTGGCGCGGCACTTCGTCGGTTGACCTCACCTCCTACCCGTGGACGGTCAAGGCAGCCGGTGCGGGCGTCACGGTGACGGGCAACCTGCTCACCGACCCTGGCGCGGACTTTTCGCTCTCGGTCGAGCCCGGCGACACCTTGCTCATCAACTCGGGGGCCAACCAAGGGGCCTATCTCATCGAATCCGTCCCGAGCGCGACGACGCTGCTCGTCTCCTCGACGACACCTCTACCCGTTCAGCCCGACGTGGTGAGCTACCGGGTACCTGTTCAATCGGAATGGGTGCTCTGGAGCAGTTCGACCGCGAACCTCACCGACTTCCATCTACCCCTCAAGACACGAGGGCAGAACGCGACCGTGAACGGCACCGTTCTCTACGACCCCCTCGTCAACTTCGTCGCTCTCGGCGTCGTGGCGGGCGACGTGCTGCTCATCGACAGCGGAGAGAACCGAGGGGTCTACGAGGTACAGGCGGTACCCGACCCGAACCGCATCGCCGTGTCGGCAGGCACCCCGTTTCCCGTGCAGCCGAGCGTGGTGGCCTACCGCATCCCGCGCGAGGCGGACTGGACGACGTACCATCGTTACCGCATCGCTCGGACACCCGCTGGGTCGGTCGCGGTCATCCGGGACTTCGAGCCCACGGCGCTCATCGAGGTGGAGTACAGCAACGAAGACTTGCCCGCGAGCCCACGCGGTGTGCCCTATATCGTCTCAGGCGGCGTGCCGAGCATCCTCTGGGGGTCGTTCGACCCCACGAATCTCGTGTCATCAGCCTGGGATTACGTCCGATACGGCATTACGCGCGCGCCATCCGAGCTTCGCATCGTTCCGCACCATCAGGTGATGAACCAGAGGAACGTCATCGCGAGCCCCGAACACCTGCGCTCGAACATCCCTCACGTCCACACCGACTTCTGGTCGAGCAGCACGGGCATCCCGCCGCAGACGGAGCCCGACCTCCTTCGCAACTCCGCCCTGCTTGCATACACGCAGTTGAACGACGGCACGCCGCTCGTTCCGAGCACGCAGACTTCGGAAGTGCGTGTCCCCACCCCTGTGCAGGAGTTCATCTCGGCCTTCAATAAGCCGGAGGACGTGATGAACGTCGATGGCGATTTCCGGCTGAACGACGGCGCGACTCGGTACCGGCTCCTTGTGCCGGACGACGTGCTCTACAACAGCCTGGAAGTCATCGAGCAGGTGACGGGCGTCGAAGGGCTCATCCGGCCCTTCGACGACGACTGCCAGCCGAGCGCCTACGCGATGGAGTGGCAGAAGGAGGTCTGCCTCTCCTACGATGGCTCGACGCTGCCCGAGAACGCCCCGAACCAACCGACCCCGTGGACGCTTGCTGCCGACAACCCTTTGCTGGTTAGCGCCACGGCCTTCGCGGGGGTGCTGACCTTCGGGACGAACGGTACGCGCGCGCTCTACCGGAACGCGACGCCGCTCACCGATTCTCCGAGCCTCTCGACACAAATCACTTTCCGCATGAAGGTGCTCTCCGATACAACCCTCGGGTTGGGCGACTCGCAAATCCGCCTCGGTTTCTCGGCCATCGGGATGACGCTCGCCCTCGCGTTCGTCACTTCTACGGCGGGGCCGCGCTACGTCCTCGTGGTTGACCTCAACGCAGGCGTCGTCCTTGGGGGCATCCCGTTCGACTACCTCGACGGGAACTTCCACACTTACCGCATCGTGCGCGACCCCGGTCATGCGACCGTGACCGTCTCGGTGGTGAGCTAACCCATGAGCCTCGGGTACTTCGGCAAAGGGCTGTACGGCAAGAGTTCCTTCGGCGGTCCTCTCGGGCTGCTTCAGGTCGTTTCAGCGAACGCGCCGAACCCCTACGCGGTCATCATCGAGTTCGACCAGGCCGTCGATGTCACATACCCGCCGTTCCTCGACCCGACGAACTACACCATCCCTGGCCTCGCAGTCGTCTCGGCCGCCTTTGCGAGCCCCACGTCCGTCCAGCTTACCACCGCACAGCAGAACTACACGCTCTACACGGTGACGGTGGGCCTGGGGCGGTCGGCGGTTGGGCGACCCATCGACATCCTGCACCGCACGGCGACGTTCACGGGCAACGGGGCCAACCCTGGGTTCTTTGCCATCGGGCTCACTCGACGGCGCGTACGTCTCGTGTTCTCGACGACCATGCGGGCCAACCCCGCCTTGACGGACCCCGCTTCTTACGCCCTCACGGGCCTTGACGGTTCGTCTCGACTCATCGAGAAGGTGCTGCTCGAACAGCAGACGGACGTTCTTTCGCTCGTGCTCGTCCTCGGGCCTCCTCCCATTGGGGGCGACCCCGACCTCGAAGACGACAAGTGGTACCAAGTAGAGGTGAGCCCGCTCGTCGTCACGACGACCCTGCTCTCGCTCATCCCCAACACGAGCCTGTTTCAATGGGTCGAGGCGCTACCCAGCCTCAGCCTTGACCTTTCGCAGTTCACTGGGGAGGTGCAGGGCGGGCTCTACGGCACTCCTCTGGGGCTCGTCTTCTTCAGCCCGGCGCTCGATGTCCCGGCGGTCAACTCGGTCATCCAAATCGAGGAGGTCGATGTCTGCACGACCGCCTACGACACCTACACGTTCCCGTCGCCACCCGACCCCTTCCCGCTCTATACGTGGTCGCCGACCTCGCCGAGCACGGGGCTTGGGCAGACGGGCATCTCGCTCTGGGCTCCGTTCCCCCGGCTCGTCGAGGCGCGCTTCGCCATCACGTTCACGGGGCCGAGCATGGTCGAGTACGTCTCGCCGCCGCTCGATGGCCCAGCGACGGCGACGTTCAACCAGCCGTGGGCGCTGGCTTACGTTGCTCTCCTAAACAACTCCTACTGGGGGCTCGGGCCAACGGCTCCGGCTCTCTTCATCTGCGCCAACAACCTCGGTCCCATCCCGCCCGGTCCCGTTACGACGGTGGTGCTACAGCCCCCTCCCACCATGCTCGACATGGCCGCCACGGCGAACTCCGTCATGGTGGCTCCTGTTGCTGAAGCCATCCTCGTGGCGGGTTCTGGGCTACTGGTTCCCATGACGGTTGACCGCGCGCTTGATGCAGGGTTTGTAGGGGGCTCCAACCTCGTGGCCGACCTGACCGTCGCCTAGCGATGGTTCTCTTATCAAGTACCCACGATGAATAGGAGACGCAGATGAAGAACGTCGAGGCCCTTCCCAGGCCGCAAGAAGCTCGGTTCGCCGCTAACCTCGTCAGCCGCGTCGAGGAGCCCAAGGGCTACTACATCCGTGGCGACGTGTTCATGGAGCTTCGAGACGCGACCTCCGGCGACCTCATCGAGAAGCGCGAGCATCGGAACCTCGTCGTCAAGGACGCGAGCATCCTCATCGCCCGCCTCATGAAGGATAACCTGGAGGCCCCGAGCGTCGGCATCCCCTTTCACGGGGCGTTCTGCTTGGCGGTCGGAACCGGCGACGTGGGGTGGCCGCTTCTGAACCCTCCGGCTCCGACGAGCACGCAGCGCGCGCTCTACAGCGAACTCTCTCGCAAGACCTTTCAGAATACGCAGTTCATCGACTCGGGGGGTGCGCCGACGGCCATCCCCACGAACATCGTGGACTTCCAGACGACCTTCTCGGAGTCTGAGGCGGTCGGGCCGCTCATGGAGATGGGCATCCTCGGCGGGAACGTCTCGACGAACCTGCTCGTGAAGAACCCGGTGAGCCCGCCGAACGGCCCCTACAACCCTCTCGTGGACCTCACGACCAAGGAGACGCTCGTCAACTACCTCACTTTTCCAGTCATCACGAAGCCTCCCACGAGCACGCTGACCATCGTCTGGCGGCTTACCTTCTGAGGACGGTGAGGGTAGCATGGCAACCAAGAACTACGGCCCCTCGTCATCTGGTTATCTCGACCCCACCGGAAGGAACTGGGAAAACCCGGTCTTTCAGGCGGGTAAGCCCGTTCTCGACAAGGAACTGAACCTCGTCGAGGACTTGTCGAGCGGTTTCGGGCAAGGCGCGCTTCGCCGAGCGATGCCATCGGGGTGGATTTCGGACGACTTCCTTGGCTCGTCCTACATGGTGGACGCCATCTACAAGCCCACGGCGACCCCCGACACGCTCTTCATCCCGAACAATCTCGTCGCCCACGTCAACGGGTGGCTCCTTAGTGTCGCGAACACTTCGTCGTCGATTCTCAACCTCCTTACGCTCCCCGCTGCGCCGGTCGGAGCGGGGGTCAAGCGCACCGACATCGTGGTTCTGGAGGTCTGGCGGAAGCTCCTTTCGGCTTCGCCCTCGACCGACGGCAAGAGCCCCACGGGACGCATCTGGCTGAACGGCAACGTCAAAATCGACCCTGCCGACGATGTGGCCCTCAACCCGCCCGACGACATCCTCGATGCCACGCTCGGGCTCGAATCCACGAAGCGCGTCCAGATTCAGTATCGTCTGCGGGTCATCTCGGGGGTAGACCTCGATGCCTACCCCTATGCGCTGAATGACCCGACGGTCGTGGCGAACTCGGTTCCGCCGAACGCCGCAACACCCGACGGAGCGCCGACGGCCTTCGTGTATGCAAACCAGTCGGTGAACGGGGATGCCGGGCTCTGGGTCGCGGGTGACGGCAACCCCCTGAACGCCCTCAACACGGTCGATGGGTACATGTACGCCATCCCGCTTCTCGGGGTTGTGCGGCGCAACCAGACCCCGTTCGACAAGGACTCGAACCACAACGGCGGGGTGTCGGTCACGTCGGGACCCTCCGACCGCCCGGATGGTTACTGGTACGACGTGTTCGAGGCGCGGGACATCGTGGACCTCCGCAGCGGCGTCAGCCCGACGGGTTGGAACTATCAGGAGGTACTGGCGCGCAACGTCGGTTTCCTTCTCGACAACGTGCTTCAGACCGAGTGGACGCAGACGCTCATCGGCGGCGGCTATGCGGGGCCGACGGTCTTCACGGCGGATGAAATCGGGCCGGTCGATACCCCTGGGGCCAACCTCATCGGGCGCTTCGACCGCGTGCGGCGGCGCTTCTCGGACAGGGAGACGGTTGAGGTAATCACGCTCGCCATCACTCCGCCCGCTGTGAACTGGGCTCCTGGCGATGTTGTTACCATCGCGCCGAACCTGCTGCCCATCTACCCGTTCGGTGTGCCTATCGACTGGTCGGCCTGCAATCCCGGCGGCGGCATCTTCCTCGACCTCCGCAACCTCCGGTGGATTGGCGAGTCGGCGGGCAAGCAGACGCTCGATGCCGCGCCCTACGTGCAGACGGTCACGGGGCTCGGCACGCAGGCGGGTTCGCCGCTTGGGCCGACCTCTTTCACCATCACGCTGGCCGGTGTGGTTCCGGCCGGTCTGACAGACGAGAGGCTCTTCGTTGACCTCGTGGTGTCCTACCCGCGTGGCCTTGGCCTCACCAACACACCGACCCAGGTGTGGGCGGGTTCCATCACCGTCAACCCTCCGGGCCTTCCGGCGGGTACGGCGCTCACGAACACGAGCTTCGACTTCCCGCACCGCGAGATTCAACTACAGGGGACCGAGACGGCCGTCACGACCACGTTCGAGGCGGATTCCGTCATCCCCGTGCAGACGAGCTTCACGCTCCCTGAGCGCGCGAACGTCGTTACCAACGTGCTGAAGAACGGCGGTGCCATCGTCGGCGTCTACACGCTTGGCACGGACGGGCGGCTCATCACGTTCTCGGCAGAGACGTTCGCGCCGGGTGACCAAATCACGATTTCGTACCGACCGCTTCGTCCTCTGCCAGAAGCCGGGGCTCAAATCACCGTCTACTACGACACACGCGCTCCAGCGACGACGCGGACGGCGCTTCTCGGAGCCGCGTCGCTCTCAGTTATTCCTCGGCACATCGACAACTCGCTCTACGTCCTGACGGTCGGGTCCGGCTCGCAGGACGAGGCTTACCCCTACCCCTACGCCTATACGCAGCTTGGGGGCATCTTCCCGACTTCGGTGGGCACGTTTGCGGGCGACCACGAACTTGCGGCGGGGGCACCTATCTTCACGAGCGAGTTCAACGCCTCGACCGGCCTCATCAAGATGCCGACGTACATCGGGTACACCCCCAACCCGCAAGAGGTGTCGTTCCTCCGCGTCATCGGCAACGTGGACATCGAGGGACGGACTTTCTTCCCGTCGGTCCCTGGTGGCGTCTACGTTCCGAACGCTTACTCGCAGCCGCTCACGGACATCAAGCGTCATCGAAACGTCCTGCCGGTGCTTGCCGAGCTATCGGTTGACTGCCCGATGGGGTACAAGGGGCAACTCGTGATGGTTCTGTTCATCCGCGAGGCGCTCGGCGACAAGGACAACAAGGTCGTGTTCGACCCTGACCCCACCGCAAACACGACGGTCGCGAGCGTGTTCCGCATCAAGGGCAACCTGCTGAACAAGAGGGCGTGATGCCGAGTCCGAAGAACCCCGTCACGATTGTTGTTCCCGGCCCCGGCCGCCTCCCTGCCTCCACCATCTCGGCCAGCGCCTTCATCATCCCTGGCGGTGGTGGCGGCGGCGCGGGGGCGATGGCTGCCCTCATGGCGCACATCACCGACCCCCTGGATGCTCACATGGCTGGGGCCATCGGCATCCCGCCGGTCTACCCGCCGACTGGCGAGCCTCTGCTTTCCTCGAACGTCCCGCCGGGCGTCATCGACGGCGAGTCGGTGCTCGACTTCATCGCGCAGTTCAAGGACCTGCTTCCGCCGCGTCCGGCCTACCTCGGCTTTGCGGGTGCTCCGAACTCCGGCGTGCCGGATTGGGGTACGCTCGATACCATCGCGGGGGGTGGGACGGCGGCGAACGGCGGTTACGACGACGGGGTTGGGAACACCATCTACACGCACTACGTCGTCCCGAACGGTACGGGCAACTTCAACCTGACCGGCACGCTCTACCCCGCCGACCGAGGTGTCATCGCCCTCTACAAGAACACGGCGGCCCCCTTCAACAACTTCGGCAATCCTTTCACGGGGGCGGCACTCGTCGGCGCGCTCTACCTCGGCACCACAAACCCGGTGCCTCCGACGCCACTTCCGGCAGGTATTCCAGCCGCAGGCTTCGACGAGACACTTCGGACGACCGGGCAGGCCAACTACGTCTCCACGGGGGCTGGGGACGACATCTTCGACCTCACGTACCGGCTCCCCTACTTGACCTCGTACGCGCCTGGCGTCCCCTACGCCCCGTATGGGCAGAACTTCTACTCCTTCCAACTCGCGACGTTCTCGGTCACGCAAATCGTTGCGCCGGGCAACGCCCACGACTGGTTCATCGTCCATTGGCGGAGTAGCTTTGCGACGGACATCAACGCCATTGACCCTGCTGTGACGGCTCTCAGCTTGGCCGACCTCACCGCTGCCAACTGCTACTCGGCAGTCCCGACGGTGGCGGCAGATTTCGACGACCCGACCAACGACGCCTACGCCATCAACCGACACCACGTCTACCGGGACGCAAGCTCGGGAACGACTCCCGCGTTGGTCGCATGGCCCACGGCAACCCTCACGGCCAACACCCACAAGCTCTCCGGCGTGGACTTCTACGACGCGACGGGTGCGGTGACACTCAACTACGCCCTCCAGGTCGCGGACCTCTTTCAGGACTCCTTCACGCTGGGGTCGAGCGCGCCGATTCCGGCGAGCTACCAGGGGACGGACCCGCTCATCCTGCGCCTCGTGGAGTTCGGGACGGCCGATGTGCCCTACCGATACGACCAAATCGCGGACTCGACGGCAACCCTCTTCTCGCTCGTGAACCCTCCTGCGCCCGCCGATGACGGGTATCTGAGTGACCCTGCTCTGGCACTCGTGCCGAGTTCCTACACGGTCAACAGTTTCGCGACGCCCTACTCGACGCTGGCCGTGGCGGCCTCGAACGTGTGGGCCAACGCGAGTCTCGCCAACCCGACCAAGTTCCTTTGGAACTCGTGGACGGCCGCCGGGAGCACGACGACGCAAGAGAACTTCGTGACCGAGTTTTACCGCTATTCCACGACGTACGTCATGTCGGCGGGCGATAGAATCTCCCCGGTCCTTTCCGGGATTCTCGCCCCCTACAACAGCGCGACGGTGCTTGCCGCAGGAAGCCCCTCGCTTCAGGTCATTGGGAGCCGAGTGGTCTACCCGAAGCTCGACTTTCAAGCGGGCGCGGGATTCGACCCTCCTGGACCGGACTACTCTGTGTTGCCTGCTCTCGATGGCCCCAACCATCTCCGCCGGTATGTGCGCGCCTTCGATACTGGCGTGGCTCGTAACACCGGCAAGCTCCGCATCCGAGGGCTCGCAGCGGCGGACTTCCAAGTCGATGCGCCCTACGACGGGTCCGAGACGACCGGCCACCTGACTGGTGGAGCCATCATCCAGGTGAAGGTGCCGGGCGTCACCGGCTGGCTCGACATCGGCCGCTCGCTCGGCGACCCCGGCGTCGCGACGCTCGACTACTACGGCTGTTCGACGAGTGTCCTCGTTAGCGGGTCCGACACCATCGTGAGTTTTCAGACAACGGCGTTCACGGCGAACAACGGCTTCGGAGAGTTCCCGCTCTTCGTCCGCGTCACGTTCATCAACGGCGCTTCTGGACTTGCGCTTTCGCTCGACGAGCTTGAGTGGCTCGCCCCGTGAGGCTGCCGCTTCCTCTTATCGCTCTGCGCTAGGGTAAGGAACAGACGACATGGCAATCGGATTCACGCCGACCGCGACCTACTCGAACCTGACCCGCCTTGAACTGGAGGCTCTGCGGAAAGCAGACTTCTTCGCGGGCGGCAAGGCGCTCACCGTCGGCGACCAGGCGTACAGCGGAGATGGTGTCGTCGGCAAGGGAGACATCAACGCCGAGCCCTTCTACACGGGGCCGGAGGTTGCTCTCGACGACATCCTCCCGCTCACGCCGCCGCAGCAGCCGGGGTACGGCATCGGTACGCAGAGCGCGGTCGCAACCGGAGCCATCTTCGCCGAGTATGCCCAATGGCTCGGGCCGACGGCCGTTTACGATGCGGCGGCCAGCGGCTTCGCTTCTGCGGCGAACGCCTGGGATGACACGACGCCCGCCTTCAGCTTCATCCTCGCAGGCGTGTTGCCGGGTGACCTCCTGCTCGTCACACCAACCGAGAACACGGTTGGTGTCAACGCCGGGGTCGTCGCGACCATCCAGACTGTCGCGGCGAACCAGCTTGCGGTCGTCAACATCTGGAATCCCGCATCGAGCACGGCTGCGCTTTCCATCAGCCCGGATAAGTTCAACTACACCATCATCCGGCCGAGCGCGCTCAAGCTCTTCGCGGTACCTGGCTCAGGGCCTCTCGGAGGGGAGCAGACGTTCCTGGTCGTTCGGCCGGGTTCCACGCTTCACAACGCGGCGGGGCCGACGCTCAACGCCATCAACGCCGACCGCCTCCTGAACGTCATCCCGCCCAAGTACGCGCTCGACACCACGGTTGACCGCGCCGACTGGGTATACGACTTTGGTGGCATCTCGCGTTCCATTTCGGGTTCGGAGCGCGGCCTCGACACGCTCGGCTACCGTGTCGTGCTCTACCCTGACATCGGAGATGGCTCGGGGCCGGACCTCACCAAGCCCATCACGAGCCTGAACCCGACCATCGACCCCGGCATCGACGCCGACAAGCAGCGGTTCACCATCGACTACAAGGCCGGTGTCATCCGGTTCTCGTGTGCCCCGAAGCTGGGCGGGGACATCAAGCCTGCTGGCGCAACGAATGGCACGAACCCCTTGACGGGTCGGCTCAACCTTTACGCCGTCCTCTGGGTCGTTGACCTCTCCCTCACGGAAGGAAACGCGCGGACGCTCTACGGCGTTCGCACCAGCACCACCTCTTACCGCGTCCCCGGTCGTGTCGTGTTCAACGCGACGACCGGCGCGTGGGAAATCGGCACGACCGGAGTAGACCTCAACGCCTTCTACGTGAAGGCTCTGGGGACTGCCTCTGGTGCGTCGCAGACCAACCCCTACGCCCCTGTGCAGTACTCGACGGAGTTCGGCACGGTGGACGACACGGTTGTGCTCGGTGGGTCACCGAGGTACTTCACGTACCGGCAGGGCTCGAATGTCTGGCGCTTCGTCCGCGAGGAGTCGCTCTTCGGTTACGGCCCGACCGACGTGGAACTCACGGTCGAGGACAAGACCAAGCTCACGCTCGGGGACATCTCGAACCCTGCGCAAGCTCCTGGTGGCGACCTCAACCCATCCGTCTTGTGGGACGGTAGCACGAACCCGAAGGGTGCCCGCGACACGAGCGAGATGCTCGGGCGGCTTCCTGCGGCGCTTCTCACCGCTCCCTACGGTGTCGCGCACCTGAAGAAGGGCCGCTACTACCTGACCGACAAGACGATTTACGTCCCGCCGGGCTCGACCATCCAGGGTGAGGGTGCGGCGACGAAAATCCTCGCGCGCGTCAACTCCTCGGCTTTCGGTCGAGTGCGGCCGGTCTTCAAGGTTGGCCCGAACACCCCGTGGGGCGTCTGGGATGCGACGGTGGCCGAGGACGTTGGCAGCCCGTACGGCATCACGGTCAGCCCGACGACCATGACCACCTCGGCAACGGCCAGGGTCGAAGGCGCAGACCTCGTGTGGAACCCCGTGCGTCGCGTGTGGGGTCAGGTCATCGCGCTCGACACGGGCATCTGGTTCAACGAAATCGGTCCTGACGGGGCGTACAAGTTCAGCGGCCTCGGCGTGAACGTGAAGGACACGGCCAACCCCGCGTGGACGAGCCTCTCGCCGAACTCGACGCACCACACCGGCAACCACTACCCGCGCATCGCGCACCACGAGCACACGGACGAGTATTCGGTCGTGTGGGTTGACCAAGTGACGGTCGGTGGAACCATCGGGCCGCAGGTGTTTTACCGCGCGTTCTCGGTGGACTTGAACCTGACGGCCACGACACCGACGCCCAGCTTGAGCTTCAAGTCTGCGGGCTTCCTCGTCGGCCAAGCGGGTACTTTCCACGACCACCCGTCCATCGCCATCGAGAGCTACACGACGGGCAGCAACTACCACTCGCAGGTGACCTTCTGGGAGTACCAGACGGACGCGGCGGGGCTTATCAACACGGGGTTCTCTGGTATTTCCCGTAGGATTTACCAGGGCGGTGTCGCACCCTCCGTGACGGGTCAAACCACTTACCTGGCAGCCCCTTACGGCGTCGCGAACGAGGAACTGGGCATCATCAGTTCGACCGACACCAAGTGGGATGGTGAGGCGCGCTTCCTCGCGGTGTGGTCCGTTCGGAACCACGCTGTGGTGACGGGTACCAGCGCCTCGCTCAGTATCCTCACTTTCACGCACGGCACCGTGGGGCTAGACCTGCAAGTCAAGGGAGTGGTGCCGGGCAGCAAGCTCCACATTCTTGGCGGGGCGACGACGGCGTTCGGTGACGCACCCCCCTTCATTCCCACGACACAAGACGGGACGACGCTCACGGTTCAAGCCGCTTCGGCTGCTAGCGCCGTTGTGTGGCACGACCTCAACAACACGCCCTTCCCTGACCCTGGTCCGCTCACCTGGGCCATCACCCCGGCGTCCTACATCCAGGGGGCTTTCTACAACTGGGCCTCCAACACCTTCTCCGCGCCCTTCAACGTGGTGACGGGGCAGCGCGAACAGAACGACCTCTTCTACATCCTGGAGATGGACCAGCCCGATTTCGTCCGTCTCTCGCGAGGCAGCGACAAGTGGCTGGTCGTGTTCCAGGGATTTCAGTCCACCGGGTTTATGGCCACCCCGAGGCTCAAGAGCTTCGCGGATTCCATTCTTTCTGCGACGTTCTTCGATGCGGCGGGCGGTATCCCGACGGCAGACCCCGTGGTTTACCGAGAGCACGTTTCAACGTGTCGCGTGCTACTCGCAAACGACGGGTCACTCATCAACCCGTCTCCCCCGGACAAGGTTCAAGCCACGTCGGCCGCGCGAAACACGGGGCCGAGTGTTCAAGCCTTCTATCAGATGACCACGGGTAGCGGGACAATGACGATTGGCCCCTCCGTGCTCAACGACCTCGGGGCCAACTTCATCGCCGACTTCGATGCCGTGAATAGCCGATGGGGTGACGCGAAGCTCGACGGTGCAACCTACCTTCAAATCAACGCCGGGCCGAACTTCGGCGTATGGCAAGTCACGTCTTGGACCGCCACGTCGCTCACCATCAGCGGGGCTTTCAACGCTGCGGACGGCACGCCGCGCACCTACGTGCTATTCCGCTCCCCCGCGATTACGGAGGCCCGGCTCTCGCGCGACATCGAAGTGTCGAACAAGAGTCTCGGGACGCGACCTCCGCTCACGTCCCGCCCGAACTTTCTTTTCTCCTATCGCTCCCCCATGAACGAGGCGCGTGAGGTTGCCGCCCACAACTTCATGCACCGTTGGGACGGTCCTACCCAGAGCCTTCTACCCGCCGTTACTTGGACCGGGCAGGATTGGGTGGTGGTTAGCCCAGCCAAGAACCACATGCGTTCGTTCACGGGGTGCTACCACCCCAACGGACCCAACAGCCTCTTCGCGGACGCAGGGTGGTACTTCGGTCGGGGTGCTACAGGCACCCGCCCGTCGGGGACACTCGGGACGCTCGTT
>Ga0129333_10000501_pt1 | contig 32249 bp, 27 predicted proteins | sample CPB6_08_DNA_FD_94474 | JGI IMG/M metagenome (GOLD analysis project Ga0129333, IMG submission 94474) | Freshwater to marine salinity gradient microbial communities from Chesapeake Bay, USA - CPBay_Sum_0.6_0.8_DNA | ecosystem: Environmental > Aquatic > Marine > Coastal | place: USA: Chesapeake... | reverse complement strand
TGCAATTTGACTTGAAAATACAAAAGTCATTACAAGACGATCAACCGGTAGATAGTCCACGATTAGGAATATACCTATCACCAACTGATGAGGTAAATCAGGATATAGCTGAGCAATTTGGTGGTCTTAGTTTGGATGATTTTATAGGCCGATACGAGGATATCTATAACGAAAGTTATACAAGTTTAGTTCGACTAAAACAACAATATGTTAAAAAGTTAACAGGAAGAAATAAGTCACAAAACTACATAAAACTTTTACAATATTTTAACGGTTCAATATACAATATCATAAAAAATATTGTACCACATCGTGCAAATTTGCAAACTGGATTGGTGATTGAATCAGATTTACTGACGCGAAGTAAAGTACGAGTTGCACGAAGACCGACGTTTGAAGATGACACTTACGAAAGCCTACTACCGCTACCGTCAGTGTATGAGCCTACTGGGGATACGTTAATAATTGAACCTGATCTGGACTCATTTACAACAGCGTACCCAGATGGAATTCCAATTGTTCCGGACGATAATCTTACAGCAGACACTAGCATTATTGAACCAGATACAGACGATTTCACAATCTGGTTTCCAAATGGCATACCAATTGTCCCAGATGATAATATAACTGCGGATACCACAACCATTGAACCAGACACAGACGACTTTACAATCTGGTTTCCTGATGGCATACCGACAATACCTAATGAGTATGTAACTGCTGAAACTACTATTATTGAACCTGATCTAGATTCATTCACAACATGGCTTCCAGACGGCATAAAATTATTTCCACAAGGAAGCTTATTAGCGGATACAATAATTGTTGAACCTGACACAGATCCGTTTACCCGCGCATTTGCTGATGGAATAGATTTAAGTAAAACTCGAGGAATTAGTGCTGATACAACAATAATAGAACCTGACACCGATCCTTTTACAAAGGCTTTTGCTGATGGAATAGATTTAACTAAAACAAGAGGTATAACTGCTGATACCCTAATAATTGAGCCAGATACGGACCCATTCACTACGGCATATGCTAAAGGTATTAGCGTTAGTTTACGTGGTTTTTCACCAAAAGGCACAGGAGAGGTTAATGTAACTAAAGTAGGTAACTCGGTTGCATCACCTTACGATGAAGTTTTTTATACTAAAGGAGAAAAATCATCAACAAATCAATTTGCATACGTAATAAAAGGAACTTCGCAAGTATACCGAGGTCCGTACCACGTTACACCTAAAGGCAGATTCTTTACAGGAAGAGCTCGTAGTGCATACTACAATGATCCAATTACGGGAGAAAAGAGAAGAATACAAGAGCTGGTACCTAGTGGTAGTGATAGCGCAGCTTTATACGTTAAAGCGTTGTTTAGATGGTTAACTGGAAACGAAGCTGACAAGTATTACAATCCATATGGAATTGATCTGACAAGATCGAGAGGTATAAGCGCTAATACTACAATAGTAGAACCGGATACTGATCCATTTACTACTGCATATGCAGATGGGATAGATTTAACTAAAACAAGAGGCATAAGCGCTGATACGCTAATAGTAGAACCGGATACTGATCCATTTACTACTGCATATGCAGATGGTATTGATTTAACTAAATCACGTGGAATTAGTGCCAATACAACGATAGTGGAACCAGATACTGATCCATTCACTCGAGCATTTGCAGAGGGTATTGATTTAACTAAAACACGTGGAATTAGTGCAACCACTACAATAGTAGAACCGGATACAGATCCATTTACAACAGCCTTTACTAATGGTATTGAAATAAAACGACCATTTTTTTATGTTAGAGGTAGTGGAGAGGTGTCAGTGACTAAAGTAGGTAACTCAGCTGCATCACCCTACGATAATTTTTATTATACAAAAGGAAGTAATGATGGCGTTCAACCCGTTTTACTGCTCAAAAGCACTGGACAGATCTATCGAGGAACTTACCACGTAAGAAGTAATGGTGAGTTTTATACTGGAAAGCCTAAAAGAGAATATTACGATAATCCACTTACACAAACTAGAGATCGGGTAGAGCAACTCATAGCAAGTGGATCTAATGATAGCAAATCCTACGCTAAAAGTTTACAAAAATGGTTATCAGCAAATGAAGCAGATAAGTATTATAATCCAATAGGTATTGACTTAACGAGAACTAGAGGTATAAGTGCTAATACCACAATAGTAGAGCCAGATGTAGATCCATTTACAACTGTAAACGATAGTGGAATTGACTTAACAAGGACTAGGGGTATAAGTGCTGATACGCTAATAGTAGAGCCTGACACAGATCCATTTACAACTGTAAACGATGGTGGAATTGACTTAACAAGGACTAGGGGTATAAGTGCTGATACGCTGATAGTAGAACCTGACACAGATCCGTCTACTATTATAAACGATAGTGGAATTGACTTAACAAGAACTAGGGGTGTGAGTGCCGAAACTACCTTAGTGCAAATGGATAAGGATGAGTTTACAACAAGCTTCGATAAAGGCATAGATATACCGTCAGAAACCGTTGTTATAGGTACCCAATATAAACAACACGAGGTAGTGCTTCAAGATCGTGAGCTCTATGTGACAACGGCAAAAGTTAATGAATACAACAACAAGTCCATAACCTCACAAGGTACTAAAGATCAGCTAACCTATGTTGATGGTGCACCAATTCGGCAAAAAGAATCGTTAGAAGACACAATACAAGCGTATGCAGGGATTAAAGCATCGCAGTATCAATTCTATACGTGGGTAGGACCAGTTGCAGATCCAACCGTATATACAGGATATGGCCTAGTATCAAACTCAGCTGATTTTATATCAGTACCTAGCGTTAGAAGTGATTATAGCAACCCAATTGGATTGCAAAGTGACAATCACAAGTTTTCTGACATTATGACCGAAAGGTATATAAGCAACTATATGGATGTACCTGATTACCAAGGAAACTTAATAGGTGGGTATAATACATTTGCTAAGTTTCTAGCAGAGTATCCAAGTAACGGATCAATAACGGCACAAGAGTACGAACAAATTTCAACAGATATAACATCTCGTTGGCGACCAATGGGAGTAGGAGAGGGTGCAACTGTACCAGTGACAACAATTGTAGATCCACTAGTATCACACTCCATAATATATGGAGATAATTACGTAGACCCAACAGAGCAGTGGAGACTTAAAGCACCAGGAAGGCCAAATAAAACCGCCAACAGATTACCAGATGACAGTAGATGGCAAATTGGAAATATAGTTAATCCAACAACTCGAGCTGCAACACAACTAACTTTAAATAATTTTAGGGTTAGATTTAACACACCGTTAACATTTAGTAACCAAAATGGTAATGCTGGCTTTACAAATGCAATATATGATATGCCACCAACTACAAGTTTTTGGCAAGTAACAACAACGACATTTCCTGGTGCTGTGTATGGAACCTATAGCTCTACAGTAACACCAATACTAATGTGTTGGACTGGTGATGACCCAACCTTAGCGGGTGATACCAGCTACAGTCCATCACCAGCTGGATTTTTAGTTACATCAAGCCTTTGGCACGGCCGCCCTAATATGGTATTTGGGTTACCAAGAGCAGCAACAAAAAAAGAAAGGTTCTATACAAAATATCGCATAAAAATACGAGTAGCTTGGATAAGTGAGGTTAATTTATATGGATCAATTGGAGGACCTACAGCTATAGAAAATGATATTGGGTTTTATCGTACGCAAGACTTAACGGGATTTTGCGACTTATACACACCAAACACAGTAACTGGAAGCTCTGATACTAACTACAAACCAATACAAACAAGTATACCACTAATACCAGGGGAAACAGTGCAAATTGAGCTAACATATAACCAACTAAGAATTTACGAAAATTATATTGCAAGTCAAAATTTAAACGATAAAACATACGTAGGGGGTTACTACGATTTAGGCCTAAGATTCAGGCCAGCAGCTAATATTACTACTAGTGGTGGTCAAATTGTATTAGCGTTTGATTTACTCACAGTAGATCGAATATATGAACCACCAGCGCAAGTACAAGATTGGCATGTAGGACCATACGCATCAAAAGGATTGTTTAATTTGAAATACGGTGGATGTAAATTAACATCACCAGATTTCAACCAAGATAGCCCGGATACAATAGATAAAGGTCCTGTGGTAACTATAATACAATCAGATAAGCCGACTTTTGGTATAAAAGTTAAACCATCATCTCAAGGAAATTTTGAATTCAAATAAAAAAACATACAAAAAACAATTAGCGATATATTTATATAAAAAAACAATAAACTATGGGATACTTAGATAATTCAACGGTAACAGTTGATGCGATTTTAACAAACACAGGAAGAAGGATCTTAGCAGCAGGTGGGCAAATTAACATTACTAAATTTGCTTTATCTGACGACGAAATTGATTATACATTATGGAACCCTGCTCACACACTGGGCAGCAACTATTATGGTGCAGTTATCGAAGATATGCCTATTATAGAAGCAAATCCAGACGACACACAAATGTTGCGATACAAGTTAGTAACGCTACCAAAAAACATTGGTGGTATCCCAATCATCTCTATAGGAAATCCTAACTTGGTACTTTCAAATACTAATGCAGATGAAGTAGTAACTCCAACTGTTACTAACCTGGCAGGAGCAAACAACACACTAGGATACACAGCAATTATATCAAACAATCAGTTCTGCAAACTGACAGTAGCTCCTGGTGGACAATTAGCCAACGCAGCTGTAGCAAACCAACAACAATTAGAAGCGCGCTTTGAAGCTAGTGGCATAACAAACTTCTTAGATGACGAAGTCGCAGGAGTAGCACAAGGCGGTGTTGCAGCATATGCTGTAGGTAGAAAGTTCTTATTGGCACCTAGAGCAACAACAGTTCAAAGAAACTTGTTGCTAACTATCATAGCAAACGAGACTGGTGGATTCAAAACTGTAAATGTAACAATATTGCCAAACAACATAGCAGACATATCAACCACTCAACAAGCAACCGGAGGAGCTAAATAAACAAAAACAAAAGAATAAATAAATAAAATAATATGGCTGAAGTATATAAAATCTTTAATCCTGCAGACGACATAATTGGTGGAGACGTACAAATTGTGAGTACCCCACTATGGTCAGAAAGAATCAATCCACTTTCCCAAAGCTATTTAAGTGGTGTAGGTTTTTTCACCTCATCAACTCAGATGGATATAGCAGGCGCTTACTACGTTGATGTCTACCATAGAGATCCTGAAACTCGCACAGATGCAGAACAGCAATTTGCACTTGCATATGGTAATATAAGGGGTAGTGGATCTACTGGAGATCCAAACACAACTGGACAAAATGTAAATGACACGCCATCTAGAGCAATTTACGGACAGTATAGAAACCTTCTACTACCGCCAACGGACAATCAATTTACTTTTGGAGGCGTTAATCCAAATGACATTTTTGTAATAAACATACAACGAGCAAGATACCGTCAAAAAATCGATCCAGGAAACTGGGAATTAAGAATTGGTCGTGGCTCTACGGCAGCTAACTGGACAACTAATTATGTTAGTTTAATTGATGGTAGCGGAGCAGGAGAAAATCCAAACGTAAACGCAACTGGTAGAGTATTTGCAGTATATAGTGGTTCTGGAGCTACGACCGCTAGTGGTATACCACAGATGGGATTATTCTATCCAGATTCAGGAATCATTGTATTAAATGCATCTCAGGTATCAGCATCAGCGCAAATGAATATTTGGAATTCGGGGTCAACTAGTAACACTACTAAAAACCATGTTGAATTATTTAAACGAATCAGTGGATCAAGTTACTTTGCTGCAAGAAGTGAGGAAAAGATAAACTCAACACACTATTTTGTAAGGATCACAAACAAGCAATTTAATTTTACAAACAACCCTACCTTTGTAGCCTCAGGATCAACAGCAGGTGCCTTTTTATACCCGCAAATGTATGGAAATCCGAGTGTATATATAACAAGTGTAGGCCTGTACGATAACGTTAATCGATTACTAGCAGTAGCTAAACTTAGTCAACCGCTATTAAAAAGCTTCCAAAGAGAGGTTTTGATAAAAGTAAAATTAGATTACTAAGGTTATAAAATGAATGTCTGGCGTATTTAAAAACCTAGACGCGTCTGATATAAGGCTAACACCCTTTAAGGCTTATAGACGTAGCACAGTATACACAACGTACTCGGCAGCTATAAATCTTAAAGTTCCGGATGGAAAGGAAGATATTTACAATGAACCGTACTACGCAAACGAGTTCATTGTAAATACAACCAACGATAGATCCGTAAATACAATTTGGTACGGAACTGACGCGCAATTTTATAGATTTTACTACACAAATCCAAAAGCTGCTTTAGGCGATACAACAAATCCAAAAAACCAACCTCGCTTTCTAAGCAATAAAGCGTTGGTAATTAGTATACCGCAAACAGAATATGGTGAACGTATTGAACCAACAACTTTTGAAATGGTTGTTAATGGTGTTACGTTTGTGGATGACATTCATGGTAATCTTAGAACACAAGCATCGTTAGCTTATCAAGTAAGTGCAAGTAATGTTGTATTTAACTTAAAGCCATCAATATATACATGGCAATTTGGAAAAACAATAACAGAATTTACTCAAGCAGTTTCGGATGAAAGCCCGGCAGAAGTGTCTTTGTTTAATGCTCAAGTAACGGCATCTGCTTTTGAAACTGAGCTAAAACTAGACAACACAACATACCCTAATAGTAGTTCAATTAGGATTGACCCTGTAATGAGCGAATGGTATAACTTCCAAGATAGGGACTACACAATCACTTTAAATTATAGTGGCAGTGGCAACTGTATTTTATTACAAAAAAAGCAATTATACGAAAATCAAGGTACAGACTTAGAAGGACGTCCAAAAAGAGCTTTAGTATACAGATATCCGTATAGACTATCCTTGGACAACGCTAAGAGGTTGGTTTTTGAAAAAAGTGATGGAGGAACTACACTAAAAGTGACATCATCAGCACCAATTGCACCAGGGCCAATAGTACTAACAAGAAGTCAAAGCCTATTCACATTAGCATATCACACAGCATCAGGCACAGGAGATAGTGGAACTGACATAAAAGCAATTACCTTTACAGATACATTTAGAAGTGCTTCGCGTGATGGTTTTTGCATTAACAACGCTTCAATTTACGTAGGAGCTGATGAAAATGGTTTCAGTGGTTCTAATGGTGTGTTTGGAAACATAGCATTTTTAAAGCAATCGGTAGATACAGCAACAGTGAATACTGGGCTAATATATTTGCTTTCAGGTAGTGCACAATCAGGTGGAAGAAACAACATATATCAAACAGTAGGAAATGTTTTTCGAAGACAAGGATTTGTAGTAGTAACGGATAAAAAAGTAGTTGAAAGCATAGAAGCTTATGGAATAGATAGTTTAAAGTATAGAGGAACTACTACTATAAATGAAGTAGAGGTCAGCTGCACTGTTACTCCAGGTGAACTGCAATTCACTAACAATCCGTCAGCACACGCATACGATCCAGTTGCTGAAAGCTACGTCTTAGCAGACTTTGCTACTGGATCGCAATTTAAACCATACATCACACGTATTGGTTTGTATGATGATAGAAATAGGCTGTTAGTTGTAGGAACAGTTACGCAACCTATACAATTGCCACAAAATGTTGATACAACTTTTATAATAAAATACGACGTCTAATGAGTAAAAAAAAAGTTACAATTAAAATTGCAAGGCATAAAGGTTATAGAAGTGGTTTAGAGGAGTCAGTTGATGCTATCCTTAAGCAAGAAGGAATTGATGGACAGTATGAACAACACAAAGTACTATACACAATACCAATATCACACCACGAGTACACACCAGATTTCCGTCTTCCCAATGGAATTTTTATAGAAACAAAAGGTAGGTTTGTTCTAGCAGATAGAAAAAAGCATATACTGATTAAACAGCAACATCCGGAACTAGACATTAGATTTGTATTTCAAAATTCCAAAAACAAAATTAGAAAAGGATCACCAACAACGTACGCAAACTGGTGTAAAAAACATGGGTTTATGTACGCAGATAAAACTATACCACAAGAGTGGTTGAATGAGAAAAAATAAGGCGTATAGTTGTTTATATGGACGTAAACCAGTTACAACTTAAGCAAATAGTAGATAGTCATTTAGGACATGGAACTATGGCTAAAAATGGGGAAACAAGTTATTTCTGCCCGTTCTGTAACCATTACAAGAAAAAGCTACAAGTCAACTTTTTATCAGAGGTATATCATTGTTGGGTTTGTAACACTAAAGGAAGATCTATAGCTACTTTACTAGGCAAGTCTAATGCACCTAAGCCATTATACATAAAAGCTTTAGAACTAACATCTAAAAAGCCAAACAACAATGGTTTTGCAGAAACCAAGAGTACGCAAGTAACTTTACCGCTAGAGTACATACCGATGTGGAAAGGGAGTGTTAATAGTCCTTTTTTTAAAAACGCTATACACTATCTTTTAGAAAAAAGAAAGCTAACAAAGTACGATATTTTAAAATACCAAATAGGCTATTGCGAAAGTGGTGACTACAGCGGAATGATTATTGTACCAAGTTACGACAGCAACGGAATGTTAAATTATTTTGTTGGAAGAAGCTTCTACGCAACACCAACGATAAAACACAAAAACCCAGACAGCACAAAAGATATTATTGGGTTTGAGTCTATAATAGATTGGACACAACCTATTACAATTGTTGAGGGAGTTTTTGATGCAATCACAACAAAGCGTAACGCAGTGCCGCTGTTTGGTAAAAAGATATTGAGTAAGTTGAAATCAAAAATAATAGAACAACGCGTACAAACAATACACCTAGCACTGGATCCCGATGCAGTAGCAGACGCTTTAGTTGAAATAGAGTATTTTGTTAACAATGGCGTTGAAGTAAAGCTAATACAACTAACACAAGACCCAAACGACACAGGATTTGAAAACATGCAAAGTAAGATTAACGAAACTACAAACATCGATTTATTTGACTTAGTTTCGCTAAAAATGGCAATATGATAAATAAAATAAAATCAGAGCTTAAAACTGTAGATAAGATACTGCACATAGCTGATGTGCACATTCGCAATTGGAAAAGACATAAGGAGTTTAAGCTTGTGTTTGACAAATTATTTGAAGCAGCAAAACAGCTACCAACTAACAGCATCATTACTATTGGTGGCGACATTGTTCATGCTAAAACAGACATGAGTCCAGAGCTAATACACATGGTATCTTACCTTTTGTATGGGTTAGCTGACATAAGACCCACGGTAGTTATTTGCGGAAACCACGATACTAACCTTAATAACAATAACAGATTAGATGCATTAACACCAATTGTAGAAGCAAAAAATCATCCAAACCTATATTACCTGAGAGACTCAGGTGTGCATAAAATAGGAGATGTGCTAATCAACGTAATGTCCTTGCTAGATTCCTCGGATAAGTACAAAACAGCAGACAAAATTGAAACAAAAAGGAAGTGCTTAATTGGCATGTATCATGGTACTATAGCAAACAGTAAAGTAGATAGTGGCATGAACATAGCTCACGGACTTGACTGGGACATTTTCGCAGGACACGACCTGGTATTGCTAGGTGATATTCACAAAAGACAGGTATTGTGTGAAAGCAACCCACTAATGTTTTATCCAGGCAGTACAGTGCAACAAAACTTCGGAGAATCTTACGAAGGACATGGTTACGCAATAGTAGACTGCAACAACCTTACTGTTGAGTTTTTTGACATACCAAATGAATACGGGTACTTCACACTTGAAATAGATCAAGGAATCTTACCATCAAATTTACCTATTACACAACGAACAAATGTTAGGCTAAAAACAACAAACACGACACCAGCACAAATAAAAAAAGTGTTAGCAGAGATACGTAAAGTCTACAAAAACAGCGATATTATAGTAAATAACCTAGATAAAACCAAAGGAATAGCTCAGCTAGAAGTAGAGGAATCTTTTGGTAATATAGATGTACGTAGTGTGGATTACCAATCCAAACTCATAGTCGACTACATTACTCAGTTCAATTTAGATGACGAGTTAGTATCAAAAATTTTAGATATTAACAAGGGATTAAATCAATCCATAGCAGGAGCAGAGATTGTGAGAAACGTTGCTTGGAGTCCAAAGCAGTTTGAGTTTAGCAATATGTTTTCCTATGGAGAAGGTAATGTAGTTAGCTTTGATAAGCTAAATGGTACTTGTGGTTTATTTGCACCAAATCACGCAGGAAAATCAGCAATACTAGATGCCTTATGCTTTTGCTTGTTTGATCACTCATTCAGAGCAAGTAAAGCTGAACAAGTTTTAAACAGAAAAAAGGATAACTTTTGGTGTAAATTTAATTTTGAGATCAATGGAACTGATTTTTTTATTGAAAAAACAGCAACAAGGTACGCCAAGGGTCCGTTAGCAGGAAAGCTAAGAGTTGATATAAATTTTTGGTATACTAATGAAGAAGGGCAGCAAGTGTCTCTTAATGGAGAACAACGCAGAGACACGGATAAAATCATACAAAGCTATGTTGGAACCTTTGAAGACTTCATTCTAACAGCACTATCTTTGCAAGGAAACAATTCCAATTTCATTGAGAAGACCCAGGGAGAGAGAAAGGATTTACTTGCAAACTTTCTTGATTTAAAAATCTTTGACACACTATATGACACAGCAAATAAAGAGATAAAAACAACAACAATCCTTTTAGAAGAGTATCAGAAACAAGACTTTGAAACACTACTGGGAGACGCACAAAGTGCACTAGACACCAACAGCAAGTCCTATATAGATCAAGAACTAAATCAAGCAAATCAAACAACCTTGATAGACAAAATCAATGCGCAAATATTGCAACTAGCTAAAGATATAAAACCAAACGCAGCAGAGGGGTTAGATATTAATAGTTTGAATGCACAACGAACAAAAAAAGAACAAGAGATTGCAGCAAAGCAATCAGAGCTTACTAAATGCGATTTACGAGTGGGGAAGCTGCAACACGAAATAGAGGAGTGTTCTAATAGAATGTTGCAGTATGATGAATTACAGCTATCCATTGCATATAGCGAACTATCAACAAAAGCAAAACATAAAAGTGACTTAGATCAAAAACTACAACATTACAAGTTAACAATAGCAGCAAAACTAGATAAACTAACTAAGTTAGAAGAGCATGAGTATGATCCTAATTGCAAGTATTGTACCTCAAATGTTTTTGTAAAAGATGCTATTAAAACAAAAGAAGAACTAGAAAATGACAAAAAGCTAATAGCAGAATTTCTCACACAAAGAAAGACTGTTGAGCAATATCTAATTGATAATCAGCAGGTGCAAAGCAACTACGAAAAGCTAAAACAAGAGCAAAGCAAGCTATCTCAACTAGAGCAGCAGCTGCAGTTGCAACAAGCAAACCATACGTCAATAAAAAGCCAACTAGAGGCTTACCAAACCAGTCTACAACAAACTCAAAATCAAATAAAAGTATACGAAGATAACTTATCAATCATCAAATACAACAAGGAACTTAACGCACAAATAAATCAGCTAACTACTGAACTAACTGAAGAAAAACGTAAAGCAGAAGCCATATCAAAAAAATTACAGGAGATACATGGTAAGATAAAAGTAAGTGAAGGAACGATTCAGCAATGTGAAAAAAATATAGAGCACATGCAGCAACTTTCTGAAAAGCAAACTGCATATGAATACTATCTAAAAGCTGTTTGTCGCGATGGAATACCCTACGCGTTAATAAGCAAAGCAATTCCATATTTACAAGCACAAGTCAATAATATACTTGGCCAAGTAGTCGACTTTACAGTAGAAATAGAGACGGATGGTAAAAACATTAACGTGTACATTAACTACGATGATAATAAGTGGCCACTTGAATTGGCATCAGGCATGGAAAGATTTATAAGCTCACTTGCAATTAGAGTAGCGTTGATAAAGATTACAAATTTACCAAAACCAAATTTTATAGCTATTGACGAAGGATTGGGTGTATTAGATAGCAGTAACCTCAACTCAATGCATATGCTATTTAATCACTTAAAGGATATGTTTAAGTTTAACTTAGTAATAAGCCATATAGATGTTGTTCGCGACATGGTCGATAGCATTATAACAATTGATCGTAAAGATGAGTTGAGTTATATTAGATGTTAACAACTATTTATTAAAAATAACAGCTAATGATATTTCTACCTGAACAAAGGCCAGTAAAAAAAAATTTAATAGAAGGACAGTACGCAGTAGTTGACACAAGCCTACTATCTCCTGACTACTTCAACATAACTTTTTTTCCGGAATATATAGGTGGTGGTATTAGCGTTATTAAGTTTCAAGGAAATCCAAATAACTTAAAGTTAGATGAAGAGCTTGATGTAGAGGTTTTGGATGCCGAAGGCCAACCGGTTTTTTGGCAAACCCCAACATATGTAGACCGATTTGGCAACTATCACATAGCAATATCCGTATATACAACAACAACGGCTCCAGGAATAGGAACCATTACAGTAACGGGAGTAGCCTCTAAAGACCAACAAGGTGTTGAGTTGGATTTGACCGATAAAGCTGTAACAGGGCACAATTTAATGTGGACAAGGGAAATTTTAATGTTGCCAACTGAAAGAAATAACTCCGAACTAATTTTTGATGATCCACCTTATGTTAGCGTATCACAGGTAATTACACCAGCAAGGGTTTCTTTAGTAGAAAATGCTAGTACAGTGTTTGAAACAGCGTCAACAACAGCATTTACAATACGTACGTCGGAGTACTCTGGATTTGATCGAAATCGAGCATCTAACTACACTGTAGATGCCAGTGGCAAGTTGCAAATTGCTAACACCCAAAAAATTGTAGACGATACAATAAGACAGGTAGCTGTTAACAACGAAGCTACGCCATATACCGTTAACAGCATCTACACTACTAATAGGGAAATAAATAAAGACATTTTAGGTGGCTACCAAGTAAACTTGTACAACAAGTATAACACAGTTATATCATCCAGTATAGATTATTTTGTTGCTAGTGATATAGGAGCATTGGTGCAATTTGCTACAGAATCTTACACCCTTATGCCACCAATTCCACCTGGATACAGTCCTAGCAACACAAACCCGTACGATAATTACACAACAATAGAATTTGCAACACAATCGCTAGATGATCAATTGCTGAGATGGAAAGGCAGAATTGTTCGAGTTAAAGATAGAAGAACCGCATACCTAGACGCACCAATCTCTGTCAACATAACAAATGGCCAGGTAGGTGGATATGTAAACTACATATTCAACTCAATACAAAACTTTACAGCAAGCCTAACATACGCAGCAAGCTCTACACAATTTGTTACAAGTAGTATTATATCACAAAGCTATATACAATTTACAATTCAAGAACTAGCACCAATAAGTGGTGAGTTGTATAAAATAAAAGCTTATTATAGAAGAGGTAGTGAAGTAGGCGACTGGCAGCCATTGCAAGAACAGATTGTTCGACCAACAGAGTTTTTATCTGACGCACGATATCCTAACCAAACTAAGTACGCACAAGACATAACAGATTTCTACTTATTAGGGTATTTCACTGAACAAAGCGTGTTAGATGCTCACTGGGAAGTGTACACAGAAACACCGACAACCTTTGATGCAATTACAACAGCACAAATATCATCAGACGGTTTGGGTGACAGTGTCTATTTGCAAGCTACAAGCACTAATTATGAAATATTAACAACAAAGTTCTTTCAAAACTACGCAGGACAGGGCACCTACACCATGGAGTTCAACTGCCTACTACAACCTAACACAGAACTGGAAATATACTATAGTAGCCAGTTGTTAAATCGAACAGTGTTTGGAAAAGATCCATATCCAAAAGCTTTTGGAATTAGTAAAAATAAAGAGTACAAAAGATATCAGCAAAAGTATAGTATTTTTGGTAAAAAAATTGGTTCTATAACCAACAATAGCACAACAGTAAAAGACTATGAGAGAGTTGGATTTGAGTTTATATCGGACCAAGATGGTTTGGGAAGACCTTTATTTCGGGTAAAACCAATTACAACACAATCAGCCTATCTACCAGTAGGTGCTTATATTGGACAAATAAACGTAACACCAAGAAAACTTAATGGTTTTACGCCAAAAACATTACAGTTTGCGTATCCAGCAAAGGAAGATATAGCTATTTCTTTAGACGAAACAATAGACTATAAGTTGGAATATTACGACTATACTGGAAGGCAGTCAGAGTATGTTACGTATTTAGAAAACCTATCAGTAGGGTCAACAGCTGAAGTACCAACCACAGCATGTCAATCGGAAAGAGCGTTATTCAATTTTAATCCAGTAAAGTATTATATGTGTGGTTTGAGTTGGAGTTACTACGATAGTATTTATCCAAGTAGATCTGGCTTTGACGCTGTTACCTATGATAATAGGTTTGTAACTGGTGGAGACTCATATGCTGATAAAGTGGCATTTTTTGGTAAACTGGCCACATCAAATTCCAGAGCAAATTGGAATGGTACAGTACAAATCTGGGATCTAAAAAACTACACAGTAGAAACTTCAAGTGACTCAACAACAACAGCACCAACGGTTGTAAACGTACCGGAGCCTATTGAAACAACACTAGCTGGAATGTCCGATTACATGCTATTTAGTGGTAGCTTTCAGTCTTATGTTGCGCTAGGTGGAGGTGTGTACGAAATGTACCCATATACAAACTCCTATAGATTATGGCCAGACTGGGATCCAAATGTAAATGATGTACCCGAGTTTGCTTCTGAAGTACAGACACCAATAGGCAGATCAGTAGGTGGATGGACAACACAACAAGGTCGCAGGAGGGACTGGACTATGAAAATAGCAAACTATTTAGCAATACATAATCCAAACGGAGAAACAACCCCTATTGCAACTACAGTCGGCGCTACTAGAAGGTACACTACAGCTGGTTGTTGGAACATGCAAATGCCAAGGCTTTCAATAATGAACACACAATCGGCAGATTATCACAAACGACCCGCAAATCAAATAACTGTTGACAACGAACCTGAACTTTTCGTAACTTCGCAAGATCCCTATAGTAGGGGAGGTGGTACTACATATACTAACGATCACATACTCACAATAAAAACAAGGGAGCGCTTCTCCACACAAAACTGGAATTATATATTTGACGCAAGTCAAGGAACAGTAACCAGTAGCTGGCGATATTTTGATGGATTTATCCTACACTACACAAACACAGCAAGTGCTGCGGACTATGGAGGGTACTCTGCAAATGACTTGTATGATCCAACTAGAATAACATACGCTGGGTTTTATGACACTTACGGGCCAGGAGCATCCATAGGACCCACCCACCGCGACGCAGTCTACTCAGTAGATAAGGGAGTTTACTTTTATGGCTACGACACAAGCTCACAAAACTACCCAGCATCACTGTACTCAGCATCACTAGAAAAAGCAGAAAATGCACCGTTATACGATCTATTCAGCCCTTGGCCATCCTACCCATCCTGGAGCGGCTTTGGTGGAGCCGTACCATATACAACTGCATTCAACATGGATGGCAGATCGTTTCTTGACGAAGGATGTGTTGGTATAACGTCACAAAGTGTATCGGAATCGTATCATTTACAAAGAACTGCAACCAACAATAACGAACTAACAACAGCATTAAAAAAGCGTCGATTATACTGGCCAACAAGAGGCATAGCAGGCAGCAACTACTTTACACAAAACGGTGGAATTTACAATTTAAAATTTAAACTAAAAAGGTTTGATGTAAAAGCTAATTCTAATATAGATTTTAGAATGAAACCAGATAGTGGGTCTTTCTTATACGTCTTTATTGCTGATGTAAAATCAACTGTTACACAACAAAAAGCCGGAGTACCGGGATGGTACCCACCAGATCAAAATATAGTTAGGATAGGTAACAATGCACAATTTGGAGGTAATGACACACCAGCAATAACTTTTTACGATAGTGAAACAGGTTATTATTTTGAAGAGTATAATATAAACTTAGTACAGTATGGTGCACCAGCACAATTATGTTTTGAGTCATCAGGAACTAATATTGATGGAGCTCCTCGTTATTTTGGAGTACTAATAGACGATATTGAATTTTGCAAAGTAGGAGTTACAACTGATCCATACTTTATAAAACCATAAAATGATACCAACTCGACATATTTTTAATGTAAAAAAAGCAGCGCCAATATTACATTTAGTGACGTCTCAGCCTTTTATGGAAAAGGTTGAGATAAAAAAGCTCTATCCACAGTGGAAAGGAGAAAATATGCAACAACTAAAGCAGGCTAAACAGAGTCCTGATAGAATCCGGATTGGAACAACTACAGTAGATGATGCATTAAAGCAAGATCATGCTTACTTTATCCAATCATACCTATCCTACAATCCAACAACTAGAGACGTAGAAAAACGTGATATCATTCCTTATAGAAATGTTGAAAAAGTGTATATAGGAAAGCAAACAGTAGAAGAAAAAACTTTTAACAACTACGCAACTTTTATTAACGGTACAGCAGTGGTTAGAGATATCATTATGATTGATAGTCGTCAATCCTTAGTAGACACTATTGCTAAATTACAAGCAGATGTACAAAATTTGACAAAAGAAATAGCTGTGTTAAGATTGCAATTACAAAAAGAAACTATTTATAAGCAATGAGTAGTCTTAGTAATTTTTTAGTTGAGTCTTTGCTAACTGAAATGAGCGAAGGAACTGTCGTACTATTTCCTGGAGGATTTAAACCACCACATGGTGGTCATTTTGAATTAGCAAAACGATATGCAACCGAACCAACAGTATCGCAAGTAATCGTATTAATAGGTCCAGAACCTCGTGATGGCATTACCAGAGAACAGAGCATAGCTGTATGGCGTGAGTTAATCAAAAACGAACCAAAGATTCTAGTTCAACAAACAGAAGTTAACAGTCCTTTAGCAGCAGCATACAAGTATATGGAAACTGCAAAACCAGGAACTTATGCATTAGCAGCTAGTTCAAAAGATAAGGATTATGCTAGAGTAAAGGAGTTTGTTAAAGGACACACTGAAGGTAAATATGCTAGACCGGAAATCTTTGTAAGAGAGTTACCACTCGATTCATCACCTATCACATATAAGAACAGATCAGAAAAAGCAGCTAAATACGTTCCAGGAAAGAGTGAGAATGGAAAAGGAATTAGCGCAAGCGTACTAAGAGCTGATTTAAAAAATAACGACAAAGAGTCTTTTGCAACAAACTACCCTAACGTAGCAGACAAAGCAGTAACTGATAAGATATTTGATCTTTTAAAAAAAAACGCTAAAGAGACCTTAGACGAAGGTAAGCTAAGAGTTTTTGATTTTGATGATACTCTTGTGCAAACCACAAGCAAAATACACATAATAAAAAAAATCACAGGAAAAAAAATCACAATGACACCGGCACAGTACGCAGTGTACCAACCGGATGAAGGTGATGTGTTTGATTTTAGTGAATTTGAAGGTCCAATTAAATCAGCTACTGAGTTAAAAAAGTATACAAGCATAATGAAACGTATGCTTAATGCATCGATGGATGATCGTAAGGTAGTAGTATTAACTGCTAGAAGTGATGGAAAAGCAGTCAGCGATTATTTAAAAACAATTGGAATTAACGTGCCAGTAATTGCTGTTGGAAGTAGTGATCCATATAAAAAATCAAGCTGGATAGAGAAACAAATATTACAAGGGTACGATGATATCTACTTTTTAGACGATTCACCAAAAAATATAGCAGCAGTTGATCAACTAAAAACAAAACATCCAACAGCTAAAATACGAACACAAAACGTGTTAAACTCAAATGAACCAGCCACACCTTTAATGGAAGGAGGAGCTGCTGGCCATTTAGCTCATCCTTATGAAGATTTAGACTTGACTTTTAAGGAAATTAAAGCAATGATTGAAGCTGCATTAGGTGGTAAATTGGAGTATGCACAAGAAAAGTTAGATGGCCAAAATCTTATGATTACCTACAAGGATGGTAACATACGAGCAGCAAGAAATAAAGGTCAAGTAAAAAACTACGGTGAAAACAGCTTAACAACGGATCAAATTTCTAAAATGTTTAGTGGTCGTGGACCAATACAAACGGCATTTGTAGAAACAATGAATGATCTAGAAACAGCAATGAATAAACTTAATCCACAACAAAAAGCGCAATTTTTTGAAAATGGAAAAAAGTTTATTAGTCTAGAAGTTTTGTTTCCTGAAACAGCAAATGTAATACCGTACGGAGCAGCTCAACTAAGGCTACATCACTTTAAAACCTTTGATATAAATGGAAACGTACAAGATGAGGATGTGGCTGGTATATACGAACTGCAAAAAGCACTAGACGTAATACAAGCAAATCAGCAAAAAACTTTTACAATAAAAACAACAGACCCGGCAAAACTAAAAGCAGATTTAGATCTACCAAACCAATTAAAGCAATTCACAGCTGAAGTAGATAAGATCAGAACAAAGTATAATTTAGGCGATGATAAGACTGTAAAAGACTATGTGCAAAATTGGTGGACGGCTTTTATCAAAAAAAAGAGTACTGAGTTGAACTACAAAATACCAACAGAAGTGTTGGACGGACTAGTAAAGCGTTGGGCATTCACTGATAAGTCGACAAAAATAACTGACATTAAAAGTCAGATACAAGATCAAGCGTTTACATCGTGGATGGTAGATTTTGACAAGACGCAAGTAGAGCCCACAAAAAAAATAGCACTCAAGCCAGTTGAATTGCTCTTCCTAAAATTAGGAGTACGAGTTTTACGAAACATCGAAAACCTAACAACACTTAGTCCCGATGAAGCAAAGTTGAAAGTTAAACAAGACGTATCGGCAGCAATTCGAGGAATACAACGAGCAGCAGATACAGAAACAATAGAAGATGCAGACGCTGCAATAAAGTTTTTAAAACGCGAATTAACGAGATTAAAAGATATTGGTGGCTTTGATGCCATTGTTCCGACGGAAGGTCTAGTATTTAAGTATAAGGGAAAGCTTTATAAGCTAACCGGAGCATTTGCACCTATCAATCAAATATTAGGATATTTAAGATTTTAACAAATGAAACTAAAACAACTAGTTCCTTTAAGAGAAAAAAAAGAGGCAATAGCCACTTCACCAACAACAAACATAACACTCCACTTTGACAAGGGATTTAATGAAGTAGGTGAAACAGGATCACCAGAAGCAACTTTTACAATTAGTATTAGTAGTACTGGTGGTAAAGAGTTCTATAGGGGAGTGTCTGATCGATCAGAAGAAGAAAAAATTAACGAAGGTATTAGGTTAGAGTTGCGTAGAGCATTACGCAGGTTTGACAAACAAATACAAAATGTATTGACTAAATACAAATATCAATCAAGATGAGTTATCACGTTACATCGCAAAAAAAAGCTTTTATAGAGCATAAAGAGGGGGATATCTGGGAAGAGTCGGGTAAAACCTGGACTATAAAAAACGGTATAAAAAAGACCGTTACTAAAATGGAATCGCTCCGTAAACAAATTATTACACCAATTGCATGTCCAAAATGCAAAGTACCTAATATGAAAAGTCAAGTGCATAAGTGGGCTTGGAACACGTACCGTATGTGTTTTAATTGCGTTGTTGATATGGAGCATGAAATCACAAAAGCTGGTAAATTGGAGGAATATACAAATGCTCTATACAAAGCAAACATGGAGTCTATGTACGATGACTTAGAGCAATTTGTGAAAGATTTTGCAAAGCAGAAAACAGTAGTGTACACCGAAGATGGTGTAAAAGAAAACTGGATAGATGATACACAACAGACTATCGAGCAAATAGGTAATAGTGAGTTACATCAGCTTAAATTAAATATTGAGAAGATAAATGCGTGAGCAATCAAAAGGACTTTGGCACAACATCAGAGCAAAAAGAGCTCGTGGTGAAAAACCAGCGCCAAAAGGCTCAGAAGAATATAACAAAGCTGTAGCAGCTGCAAAAAAAATAAATGCTGCAAACGAAATTAGTATGTGCAACGAGTGTGCAATCGCACTACTAGAAGACATCAAAGCTGGCAAAATCTTAATGACAGAAGCTGAATACCAAGGACGCAATGTGCCACTTGGTAAGCCTATGAGAGGTGATGTTAAAAAATTCAAAGTGTATGTTAAGAAGGGCGACAAAGTTGTTAAAGTAAACTTTGGCGATCCTAATATGAAAATAAAAAAATCCAACCCAAAAAGACGCAAATCATTTAGAGCTAGACATCGTTGTGCCACACCAGGTCCTAGATGGAAAGCACGCTATTGGTCATGTAGAAAGTGGTAAAATAAAGAAGATGCCATACAAAGTTAAAAAACAAGGAGACAAGTATGTAGTGTATAAAAAAGACACTGGTAAGCGTGTTGGTGCTACTGCTGGCAACAAAGAAGCTTTGCGTAAATATATGGCAGCCTTACATATCAACGCTAAAGAAAATACTAACAACATTACAGACATGAAATTTAAAAAATTCATCAAAGAAGCTGAGGAACAAGACTTCGACAAAAAACTTAAAATTATTTTTAAGCAAAACTACCCAGGATTTGTAGCAGCATTAGGCAAATTCACAGCAGATCCTAAGTTTAGGCAGTTTGTAAAGGATGCAGACGCAACAAAGTCAACTGTAAACCTTACAGCAATTGCTGTGACAGCTTTAATACCAACACAAAACGAAATTGACGTAGATAAAAGCTTAGCATTTCCACTAACTAAACCTGATGCCGCGGCATATGCACTTAAAGGTGGTAGTGTAAAGGTTGCTGCTCCTATTATTGTTTTTAATGGAAAATACATTGTGGATGGCCACCACCGTTGGTCACAACTATACGCAATGAATAAGGATGCAAAAATTGTAGCTTACAATTTTACAAATCCGGATATCAAAAATCCGTTAGATGCATTAAAACTTACCCAATTGGCGATCGTTGCTGCGGGAGCTTCCAAAATTCCAAGTCAAAGTGTAAAAGGAAAAAACTTGCTTCAAATGAATGAGGATGGTCTAAAGAAGTACGTTATAAGTACCATAACCGATCCAGCAGTCATAGAAGCTTTTAAAAAAGCAAAACAGTTAGAGAGCAAAGAAAAAATTGCCGACTATATTTGGGGAAATGTAAGCTCAATGCAGTCTACATCACAACCAGTGGCAGGTGCACCAGGTCGTGGTGTGATGCCTCAAGCAGATGACGTGCCTGGAGGTCAAAAAAACACAGTTGCTCAACTGCAACAAGGAGTACCCACTATAGCTGAACAAAAATTACGTAAAGCTATTCGCAAAGCCGTTTTGCAAGAAATTAAGCGGCTTAAAAAGTAAGTTAACTAAACGTACCCTAAATGGACGGTGATAGTAGACAACAAAAAAATATCAAAGCAAACTCTAGCAACATGGAGCATGATGCTGGCGCTGTTCTTCAATCCTCTTGGATTCGACATAGTACAGTATTGGCTAATACAGACGACTGGAAGCCTTTGGAGCGCCAATTTCGTTTTGTACTGTGTAGCGGGGTTGTTCTTTGGGCTATCCATCTTGCTACGCTGTTTATCTAAATAATGACTATTTATTAACATGAACACGAACCCAAAAACATTAGTAGCTGTAAAGTGGGCCGATCTAAAAACATCATCAGACCTAAAGGAATACAAATAATTCTAGTATAATGAAGCTAATCAATCTAATACCACTAAGAGAAGCGGACGAACCAACTTCACCAGAGTTGATCGCTACTCCATACTTCCGTGAATTTCAAACAGCTCATGGATACAAGCCTTTATTTAAGTTTTTAGGAACTAAAAGTGAAGAGCACATCTTTGTAGCAGACGTTACTCATTTTGGTTGGCTGGATATGATCATAAGCGATGCTAAGCTTGTTGCCAAGATCACAGAAAAAACAGCAATCTTTGGTATTGTTTACACTCTAACTGGTCTTGAGCGTTTTGATGCAACTGTGTGTGCAATGAAGCAGAAGGATGGTCAAATTGAGCGTATTCCATTTGACAACAAAGATAAAAAGAACTTTGGTGCTGCACAAACAAACTTCCTTAAGGTTATTGAAGACCAAAAGTAATGTTCAAGATACTAGAGTATAAGCTAGTCCCCCATCCTTATATAAGTGAGCCACTACCCGATGAGTCTGTCTTTGACAGATTAGTGGCTCCTGAATTTTTTGATAGATTTGGCTATGAACTAACTTTTATCGAAAGCCTATACCATCAACACAACAACATACCAGGACACGTATTAGTACCTGGAAGTCCAACAGATGCAGCAGCCTGCATTCAAGATTGGATGATACAAGAAAAATCAGACCCTCATGTATTTTTGGATCACTGTCACCTTAATACTAGATACGCTTACAAAGGAGCTGCGCTTGAACAGCTCACTCGCCTTAGCAAGAAGTATCCAAGATTGGTTAAAATACTCAACATTAAACCTAAGTACATGGTTGATTTTTGTGTTGACTACATTAAAGAAGAAAAGGTAGTTGAGCTCATGCACATAGAACACGACTTTCATGATTTTGAGCAATACAAGAGTCATATAAATTTATGTGAAAAATTTTTATTGCAAATAAATTGGCATGAAGCTTACTTAAATCTAAAAGAGTACTTTGATCGTGAATACGATTACGATGAGTATGCACAAGCTCAATATAAAGCAAAGTATTTTGGTTTTGATGCGTTAGAGTATCTTCACGAACCAAAAATGTTATCGTATAAGAAAGTTTACTAATATTTATATATAAACAAACTACAATGCGCATAAAAGAATCACAACTTAGATCAATAGTACGTAAGGAGATCAAAGCTTTGATGGAAGCTGACGAAGAGCAACCAGAAGCACAAGCTACTCCCGAAGAGCAACCTAAGCCAGAACCAGAAGAAGAAGGTCCAAGCAAAGCAACACAATTTGCTGAAAAAATTGTGGACAGATTGAGACGTGAACCAGAGTTAGCAACAGCAGATGCAATGGTTGATATTATTACGCAGTTTCTAACTTCAATGGACTTTAGCAGCGAAGCAAAGCTTACTATATTAAAAACGGTTAAAACAAATACAATACACTAATGAAAACATCGCACATAATAAAAAGATTACAAGAAGACACAGCTTATCAAGAGTTTTTTAAAAAAGCTATGGATAAGTTTGGTATTAGCTCAATTGGTGAGTTAGATGGTGAGAAGAAAAAAGAGTTCTTCAACTACATCGATAAAAACTACAAAGCAGAAAAGGAAACTAACGAAGGTTATGTGATAACAAATCAAAACGATGTCAGCATCACTAGAGAAATACGAGATGCTGGAAATAAAATCGATAAAATGTTAGGAGACTTCAGCTCAAAGTTTTCGGTACCAAGCCAAGACTTATCTAAGCTAGCAAAGCTTATTGATGATTACGCTGATGCATACGCAGAGTCAAGAATTGAAGATCTAGAAGCTGATAGGAGTTTCTAACAATTAACGGTTACATATGTCCGAAAAGACCCTCAAACAGATAATCAAGGAGGAGTACATTAAGTGTGCCACAAATCCTGCGTACTTTATTAATAAGTACTGCATGATACAGCATCCTACAAGAGGAAAGATCCCTTTCCATCTATATCCCTATCAAGAAAACACTCTGCAAGATTTTTTACAATATGACAGAAGCATCGTATTGAAATCTCGACAGCTTGGTATTAGTACTTTAATAGCTGCATATAGTTTGTGGCTTATTCTTTTCCATAGTGACAAAAACGTACTTGTTGTAGCAATTGACCAAAACACATCTAAGAATCTTGTAACAAAGGTTCGAGTTATGTTTGACAATCTACCAAGTTGGTTAAAGATGAATTGTACAGAAAGTAATAAACTTTCAATGCGTCTGTCCAATGGATCACAAATTAAGGCAGTAGCAAGCACAGGAACATCAGGACGTTCAGAAGCACTTTCTCTTGTTATTATAGATGAAGCTGCGTTCGTAGATGGAGCAGAAGAGTTGTGGGCATCCCTACAACAGACACTATCTACTGGTGGTAAAGGTATCATCCTATCAACCCCAAATGGTACTGGCAACTTTTTTCACAAAATTTGGATCAAAGCAGAAGCTGGAGAAAATAAGTTTAAGACAATCAGACTTCCGTGGCAAGTGCACCCTGAAAGAGATCAGGAATGGAGAGACAGACAAGATGCAGAATTAGGAGCTAGATTAGCAGCACAAGAATGTGACTGTGACTTTAGCAGCTCAGGTAACACAGTAGTTGACCCCGTACTACTTCAATGGTACATGCAGACGACAGCACTAGAACCAGTTGAAAAAAGAGGCATAGACGGTAATTTCTGGGTATGGGAAATCCCCAACTACACAAAAAGCTATATTGTTACAGCTGACGTAGCACGTGGCGATGGATCCGACTACTCAGCGTTTCACATATTAGACGTAGACACTTTAGCACAAGTAGCAGAGTATAAAGGACAGCTTACAACAAAAGATTTTGGAAACATGCTTGTTAGTGTTGCTACTGAATGGAACGATGCCTTACTTGTAATAGAAAATAATAACGTAGGTTGGGCAACCATACAACAAGTGTTAGACAGAGGTTATAAGAATTTGTACTATACATACAAAAGCGATGTACTAGACTCAGATGCTTTTTTGAGTAAAGGATATGACTTAGCTAACAAATCCGATATGGTAGCGGGCTTCACTATGTCGCATAAAATTAGACCATTGACAATTAGTAAGTTTGATTTGCTTGCACGAGAAAAAGGGCTTATATTGCGAAGTAAACGGTTTGTTGATGAACTTACAACATTTATATGGAGAGAAGGAAAAGCTCAAGCAGCATCAGGATATAACGACGACCTTGTTATGTGCATGTGTCAAGGCATCTGGGTTCGAGACACAGCCTTACGACTTAGACAAGCTGGAATTGATTTAACAAAGGCAGCTTTAAATGCAACTAGAAACGCAGCAAACATCTACACAGGAGCCATTCAACAAAACGGTAGTTGGAAACATAATGTTAACGGCCGTGACGAAGATTTAACATGGTTACTGTAAATATAGTATATTTATCTAAAAGCGCTTAAAAATGGCAGAGAATAAACCTTCTCTATTTCAAAGGTTACAACGACTATTTTCAACTGACGTTATTATACGTAATGTTGGTGGTAACCAACTAAAAGTTATTGATACTGACCGCATTCAATCAAGCGGTAATATAGACCAAAATAGGCGTATTGATAGGTTTTCACGCATGTACCAAAACATGCCTGGGTTTTCTTACTACCACGGACAGCTGCACTTAGCTACTCGTTTAGAGTTATTTAAGGACTACGAAGCTATGGACACGGACAGTATAATATCATCAGCATTAGATATCTACGCAGATGAATGTACTACTAAGTCGGAAACTGGAGAAGTGCTGGTAATTAAATCATCAGACGAAAAAGTTCAAAAAGTTTTACATAACTTATTTTACGATATTCTTAATATTGAGTTTAATTTATGGCCTTGGACTCGCAACATGATTAAGTATGGAGATTTCTTCTTAAAACTAAACATAGCTGAAAAGTATGGAATCATTGGAGTTGAACCTATGGCTGCATACGAAATAATTAGAGAAGAGAACTTTGATCCAGAAAATCCTAACCGAGTAAGATTCAAGAGAGACTTTTCAGCGCTAACAGCTCGATCGCATGTAGTTGCTACGGAGACAGAAGAATTTGAAAACTATGAAGTTGCGCACTTTCGGTTACTAACCGATACAAACTTTTTACCATACGGCCGCTCTTTAATAGAGCCAGCTCGTAAAGTGTGGAAACAAATAACTTTAATGGAAGATGCTATGTTAATCCATCGCATCATGCGAGCTCCAGATAAGCGTGTATTTAAGATTGATATTGGTAATATTCCACCAAACGAAGTTGACGCATACATGGAGGGAATGATCAATCGCATTAAAAAAGTCCCATTTGTAGATCCAGAAACAGGACAGTACAACTTAAAGTACAACATGATGAACCTCCTAGAAGATTTTTACTTTCCAGTTCGAGGAGGAGAAAGTGCAACAGCAGTAGAAAGTATATCAGGAATACAATACGATAGTATTCCGGACATAGAATACTTAAAAGGTCGTTTACTTGGAGCTTTAAAAATACCAAAAGCTTTTTTAGGATTTGAAGAAGATATATCAGGTAAATCAACCCTAGCAGCTCAAGATTTTCGCTTTGCCAGAACGGTAGAGAGGATACAGAGAATTATTGTGAGTGAGCTCTATAAAGTAGCAATTATACACCTCTACTCGCAAGGCTTTAATGATGAATCTTTAGTAGATTTTGAATTAAACCTTACCGTAGGGTCCACAGTTTATGATAAAGAGCGAGCTGAGCTATATGCTACAAAAGTTACTCTTGCTGGTGATATGATTGAAAAAAAGCTTTTTAGTCGACAGTGGGTATATGAAAATCTGTTTAATATGACGGAAGAGCAGTATCTAAGAGAGCAGGAAAGGCTTGTTCAGGATTATAAAATACAATTCCGTCTTGAACAAATTAAAACAGAAGGCAACGATCCTGTTAAAACAGGAATGTCATTTGGTACTCCACACGACTTAGCAAGCCTCTACAAGGGCAATGGTGGTGTACCAAAGGGGTATGACGAAAAAGCTCCACAAGGCGGTTGGCCAGGAGCTGGTCGTCCTGAGGAGCCAGGTACGTATGGTACACATGATCATCCATTGGGTTGGGATCCGGTAGGTGCTAAATCAAATAGGAATGTATACGAAGGTCATGGCAAACTAATAGATGATTTAAAGAAAGACAGAGCTTTAAAGCAGACATTAGGAAAAAAAGGTAATAAAAACGGTTCAACACTGTTATCAGAAGCGAACATTTTAGACGATTAACTAAGCAAATACATATTTATTACCAGATGAAAAAATCAAGCCATAATAAAATAAAAAACACAATTATTTTATTTGAACTGCTAACTAGGCAGGTAACTTCCGATACAATGAGAGGGATAGACCCATCGCCTGCACTAGGATTGATCAAAAAGCACTTTAAAGCATCGTCAACTTTAGGTAAAGAGTTGGTAATGTACCAAACTTTAATAAATGAAAGCTATAAAAGTGAAGCAAAAGCTAAAGAGTTAATTAGCACAGTAATTTCACTAAGAAAGAAGCTAAAAAATGAGGCTCTTAAAAAAGAAAAGTATGAACTAATCAAGGAAATAAAAGCTCACTATGACCTAGATAGTTTTTTTAGTACTAAAGTGCACAATTACAAAACTTTTGCCTCAATATACACCTTATTTGAAGGTGGATCAATTACACAAACAACGCAAATAGTTGATAGTAAGTTCAATATAATTGAACATATAACGCGCAATAAGCGTAAAGTAGTTGAAAACGCTGATACACTAGCTGCTTACAAAAAGCAAGATGAAGAAGTACGGTTGTTGGCTTATAAGCTAATGATTGACAAATTTAACACAAAGTATGCTACACTATCATCAAAACAAAGGCTAATACTTAGAGAGTACATATACAATGTTTCAAATACAGATACACTGCGTGAATTTATGCTTAAACAAGCTTACGAGCTAAAATTACAGTTAAAAAAGCAAGCAAAGAATGTATCAGATAAAATAGTGCGTATCAAATTAAATGAAGCAATATCTTTAATGAATAAGTATGAAAAAATACGCAATGTTAAGGAAGAAAATGTGCTATCGTTGTTGCTATACCATGAACTTCTAAAAGAATTGAAACATGCAGCAAAATAATCTAAGCGAAATAAAAAAGTTTGTTAAAAAGCTTAACAAAAAGTTAAAGGAAGGTAGTACAACAGATGGAGTTGGAGCGTACGCTACGCCAAAAGCTTTTGTAGGAGACTCCGAAGCTGAGGGTAGTAAAAAAGGACTTGATGCATCAACTGCATATCATGTAAAACCACCTAAAAAGAAAAAATTCTTTATAGGGTATAAAGATCAAGGAAAGCATTTGTCTGACATAAAAGAAGCAAACTACAAACAGTTTAAAGAAGATGCAAGTTTACCACAACACAAAAAAATAAACGAAGCAATTCTAGAAATCAACCGCAAAATAAACGAGATAAACCAAATCATAAAACACTCAGCTAAGTTAAAAAACGAAGCACAAATAGGTGATAATAAGCTTTGGAGACGAACAAACGAAGCTCTTTTGAAAATAAACAAAAGGCTTAACGAAGCAAATAAGCGTTTAAGAGAGATTGCAAATCTAAAAGAAATAGAGGCCAATAGTTTAAAAAACAAAATCGTAAAGCTGTTTAACTTAGCTCAACAACCAATTAAGCCTGAAGATGTAGAAATTGCAAAAGAAGGAAATGTACACCACGTTGACGTGTACATAGCAGGAGAACCTTTAGCATTTGATCTACAAGGAGACATGCTAATCTACCAAGACTACGACAAAGAGGTAGAACTAGGAAACATTAACAGGGAACAGGAAATAATTCAAAAGATTAAAGCTATTTTTAAATAATCATAATTATGAAAGCGCTACTAATAGATTCAATAGGTTGTCTGTCCGTTACACCAGAACAGATTAACGAGTCTATGGCAAAAAACAACGGAAAGGTAATTCTCTCTGGAGTTATGCAAAGAGCTGACGCCACTAATCAAAATGGCAGACAGTATCCACAAGACATATTAAAGCGTGAAGCTGAGAAGTATAAGCAAACTTTTATTAAAGAACGTAGAGCCTTAGGTGAACTGGATCATCCAGATTCACAAGTTGTTAACTTGCAAAATGTATCACACAACGTCATAGATTTATGGTGGGAAGGTGAGGATCTTATGGGCAGAATTGAAATACTTAGCACACCATCTGGCAACATTGCTAAGGAGCTTTTGAAATCAGGCATTCGCTTAGGTATTAGCTCACGTGGAATGGGTAGTGTAAAAAATATAGGTGAGGGTAAAGTAGAAGTTCAAGATGACTTTGAGATTGTTTGTTGGGATTTGGTATCCAATCCATCGACTCAAGGGGCTTTTATGTCACCACTAAACGAATCGGTAGCTCAAGTAAAGAGTGATAGATATGCAAAAGTGCACGCTCTAATTAACGATATAATATCCGCAATGTGATATAGGAAAAATTAAACAACACTATCACAATAGATATAGCAAAATTATTATAATTATATAAAAGCAGTACAATGAAAACAACAGAACTTAGGAAGCTAATTCGTGAAGAAGTGCAAAGCATATTAAGAGAAGAGTTTGATTATACGCACATAAAGCCTTATAAAGGAGAAGTGCAAAAGATGGTATCGCTCTTAACTTCACTAAACGGTAAAATTGAAGAAAACGGACCAGTAAGTGAGGAAATTCAAGACGCAATTGACTTACTCAATGAATTATTTATGAAACTAAGATAAGACATGAAACTGAAAAAATTAATTGAGAACTTGGACATTCCTAAAAAAACGACAAACGAAAAGGCTGCGTTCATACAGGAAATAAAAAAGTTTAACGAGTACGGATCAGTAATTTATCGTACCGAAGATTTACGGCGTGTTGCTGAAGAAATCAATGAGCTTGTCACAAAAGCAGAAGCAGTAACCTTACAAGAAACTCAAGATTGGTTTGATGAAATCACGGTAAAGCGTAATCTAAAGACTTTGCGTGAAGGCAATAAGCAGTTTGGACAGACTATAAAAGAGATATCCAAGCTACAACAACGTTTGGAGTCTTTGTACGAAGAAATGGGGCACAATCTATCAAGATACTATGAACTTTAATGTGATAAAGCTTAAAGATCTAATTCCTTTGCGCGAAGCAGAGGGAGATGAAGAAGAGGCAGCAGCCAATCCCTTTGCTGCAGCAGGTGGTGAAGGAGGTGGTGACGAGGAGGCCGATGCAAGTGCTGATGCTAGTGCAGAAGAGCCTGATGCTGATGCTAGTAGTGGAGCTGATGACGAAGAAACAACAGATGCCAAAGAACAACCAGACTTAAAGTACCCTATTAAGTTTAATATAGGTAAAGTTAAAAAATATAACAACGCTGATTTTATTAGCAACCAAGGTGAATTAAAAAGCATTAACAGTAAGGGAATGGTTGTAACAGTGCAACCTGATAACATAGATGTTTTTGTTAATTTTAACGACATTATTGATTGATGAAAAGGCCTACCATTAGCTTAGCACAACTTACTTATCGTATCTTACAAGAGCAGCGAACACAAAGAATAGTTGAGACAATTACAGCAACAGCTCAATCAGTAGGCAGTGAACTTAAAAAATTAGGTGACGAAGTAGTAGCTACCGGTCTGGATTTAACAGACGAAGAGGTACAAGCTGCACTATTATCAAAGCTTCTTGATGCAAATGGTAATTTGAATAAAATAGACGCATCGGATGTTAAAGAGTTAGAGCAAAAGGTACAAGAAGGTCGTAAATACCTCAAAGAAGGTGGTGGAGCAATTGCAACAGTTGCACACGCAGCAGGCGACGTTCTAGGTAATGCAGCTCTTATTGAAGTGCTAGCACACAGTCTTGCTAAAATAACAGGAAAAAACGAGGCAGATGTAAAAGCTGGGTTTAAGAAAGTACAAACAATGCTCAAAAACACAGGAGCAGTTGCAGGCTTTGCTGGAAAAGCAATAGAGAGGTTTTTTAAATGGTTGGCTGCAAAATGGGGTGGTGGTGAAAAAACTCAAAAAGTATTTGGAATAGTTGGAATGATGTTGTTTGTGTTACTTATGGCAACAATTGCTATTATATCCTTCCCATCCATGACATCCTTGGTGTCTATCGCAATTGGAGCTACAGCCTTGATTGGTAAAGCAATTGAAATGGTTAAGTTAGTAAAACACTTAATACATGCTGTTGGTAGTCACCAACAAGAAATTGAAAAAACTGAAGACAAAACGGAACTTCAGAAGAAAATTGACAAATGGATGAGTGCTCCTATTTCAGGTCCAGATAGTCGTATGGGAGATATGTCGCGAAATTTAAGTGCAATGCGCTAAAATTTTTTCTAAAAAACTGTGTTTGAGGTAACATAACCCTATATATAAAGGAATACACCATCAGTCTATATGGTGTCACTTTAATATAAATCGAATTGTGGCTCTACTAATAGCCGCACAATCTAAAAATTTTTTTAAAAAATGAATCAATTATTAAAAGAAGCTATTGCTGATGCAAAAGCAGTGCGTGAAACAGCCTTAGCAAGCGCTAAGTTGGCACTTGAAGAAGCGTTTGCTCCAAAGCTCCAGTCAATGCTCTCTACTAAGATCCGTGAGGAAATGGAAGAAGAAGAGCCTGCAATGGACGCAGAAGAGACAGACGAAACAATGCGCATGAAAGAACTTGCTGGTATCTCTGAGGAGGGCGAAGAAGAAATGCCTTCTGACGAAGAAGATATGGGCAGTGATGACATGGGTGATGATGACATGGGTGATGACATGGGTGATGATGACATGGGCAGTGATGACATGGGTGATGATGACATGGGCAGTGACGACATGGGTGATGATGACATGGGCGGCGACGAAGACTACTCCGATGAAGAGGATATGTCCTCAGATGACGACGAACAGTTAGAAGCAATCCTCCGTGAACTCGAGGACGATGAATCTTCGGACGAAACTAAAACAATGGAGGAAGAATTGGATCTCGACGAAATTATCAACTCACTCCGTGAAGAAGAGGACTCTGAGGAAGAAGAAGAGCCAGCAAAAGAACCAGTTGACGAAGAAATCGATCTTAACGAACTTCTCGCTTCTTTGAACGAAGAAGAGGAAGAGGAGGAAGAAGGTGAGAAAGAAAACAAAATGGAAGGCAAAAACAAAATGAAAATGAAGAAAATGGAAGAAGAACTTAACGAAGCATACAGCGCAGTTAAGTACTTACGTACCAAACTTTCTGAAGTTAATCTTTTGAACGCTAAACTTCTTTATGTCAACAAGTTGTTCCGTAACAATCTCACTGAGACTCAAAAGGTTAAGATCATTGAAAACTTTGACCGCGCCAAGACAGTAAGAGAGGCTAAACTTGTGTACGCTACCTTATCTGAATCACTC
>Ga0129333_10000500_pt1 | contig 32273 bp, 43 predicted proteins | sample CPB6_08_DNA_FD_94474 | JGI IMG/M metagenome (GOLD analysis project Ga0129333, IMG submission 94474) | Freshwater to marine salinity gradient microbial communities from Chesapeake Bay, USA - CPBay_Sum_0.6_0.8_DNA | ecosystem: Environmental > Aquatic > Marine > Coastal | place: USA: Chesapeake... | reverse complement strand
TATCATAGATCCAAACAGGATTGCTAATCCCCCACTTACCAAGATCACCGTCAGCTCCACAAAGAGCAATCGCGTTTGGAATGAAAGTGGAATCGAACGGACCTTCGGTGACGTAGATAGTTTTATCCTTTTGTACTTGATTGAGTCCATAAATTTTAGGTGCATCTTCATCGAGCATCACAGTAATATATTTAACAGAGTTTGAACCTAGAGATCTACCCTGAAATCCAATTAAAGTATTATCAGAATTATACATTGGTATAATAATACGACTTTCATCTTTACCAATGGTATCAAACGTATCTTTTTGAGTGTTTGTCCACTCTTTAAATTTGTGAGCGAAATAAAATTTTTCTGGATTGAGTTTTCTTTTCTCCAGATATTCCTTAGCAATAGGAATTTCCGATGCTTTAGGTAAATCTAACTTCCTTTTAAAGACTGGTTTACTAAATTCAAATTTAGGCTCTTCGACTGTAAAGTTTTTTCCAGTATGTCCTTCTTTAAATTTCTCTAAAGTATATTGCTTATGAAGTTCGGAATCAACTTTTTTTAGAAAAGAATTAAAAGATAAACTTACTCCACAATTATGGCACTTATAATTTGTATTATTCTTTACACTGTAGATATAACCACGCGCTTTGGTTTTATTCTTCTGCGAGTCTCCGCAAATAGGGCATCTAAAGTTGTATAGGTTTTGTTTTACAGACTTAAATTTTTGAAGACGCGGAGATATTAGGTTAATAAACCTAATGTCAACATAATCCATAACAATTAATTTGAGTGACCCAATATTACCATCCCCAGAATCTACTGTCAACCTCTAGGTCCATTAAGCAAACACTAATGACACTGGTCCATTTAATCACTGTGTTTGTTAATTCCTGAAGACAGTATACTGAGTCAAGGTTTTGATGTTGTTTTTTAATCATGGTTCTAATGAGACCATGATTATTTATTTTGTGCGCTCTATTACAACTGGTTGTGCTGCTGGTGGTTTTGGAATAAACCCATTAAATAATGTAAGACCTAAAACAAAGACTGCAAGTACACCTCCTGCTTGCCATCTAAATTTGGATATTTCTTCTAACTTTAATTCTATTCTCTCAAACTTCTTCTCTATTTCTTGATGTTCTTTATCGTTGTCTTCTTTCATCTCATCAATCATTTTGATAAGAAGGTCATCATTCTTCATACTTTGTTCAATTCTCTCATCATGCTTTGCAAGGATTGTAGCTATACGGGAATTGCCTTCAGAGATCTTATCAACCGCCGCTTCTAACTTCGATAACATTTCGCGGGATAGATCTTCATAAATGCTGAGTTTAGATTCAAGAACCGCCAATTTTGAATCTGGAGAGAACATGTTACCTCTTCTTTGTCTTTCTTAAGAATTTACTATATTCCTTTGGCAATCTTCTCATTAATTTAGATCTTCCATCCATTACTGGATCAAATCCAGCAGCAGTTGTAGGATCTCCTTTTGACGTATAACCACCACCCGTTCCTGGTGCATTAGCAACCATATTCTCTCGGATGATTTGAATGATCTTATCAAGTGGATTCATCTTTATAAACCTTCCGTAGTTCTGCTAAGCAATAAATGTCAACAGGAATATCGTGAATATAAGTTTTAGGATATTCTGGAAGTCTATTTAAAAATATAATGAATGTCTTCATTACATCCCATAGATCCTTTTCTATTTTGTAAAACAGCATTGGTGTAGCTGCTTCCCCAAAAATATTATAGAGAATTATAAAGTGATTAATCAAAAGATGAGTTTTCAATTGACCATTATTTCTATATCTTTTAAGTAATCTTTTGATATACTTAAAATGATTCAGGTCTTTATCAAAATCATCTTTTGTAACCGCTTGAGGGTTCTCGTAATTTTTTATAGCAAATAATAAAAAATTATCTTCATTCAACTCAGTAAAATTCATGTTTTATCTATCTATCATGCAAGTGGATTGCCATCATAGATTGGAGTATTACCAGTTGTAATTCCAGACATTGCAACCAGAGTTTCTTTTTTAACTCTAAGATTGCCATGTTGATCAACATAAGTGGTAACACCAACCCATCCAGCATGAGTTACTTCGTAAGCGGTTGCACTTGCTGCGGTTGTTCCACCGTCTGCAACACCATATACATGCTCATCAGCAGATGTTTGAGCAACGTTATAAGCAGAGTCAAAAACGGTATAGACAGGTGCTTCTGTGACCTGGAAAGAGGTAGAAGCAATGGCAGCTCCACTTAATCCAGAGGTTGAAGCAATGGACAGTTGTGTTGTGCTTGCAATGCCAACAATTACAGCTTCACCAAAATATGTGCCCGTGCGATTACCAAATCTAATGACGTTGCCAGTTGCAGCAGCACCAACAGCACCAAACGAAGTTCCTGCTCCAGTTACTGTTAGAGTAGTATAATCCAGAGAGACTGTTCCCCCTGCAAACTTAGCATCATTATTTCCCCAGAGTGCCATGTTGATTGCCTAAGATAACTATTTTCTATAATTTATTTATAAAAACCTAGAGGTAGAAAAAAGAGAGATCGTTATTTTTGATCTCTCTTATTTAAGACCGTCTTTAAAAAATTTGTTGTCAGATCTAATAACCCATTCTCTTCAAATTTTTTAGTTTTTGCTAACCACTCAGAAGCAGTTAACAAAAACCCAAGAGCAAATGTAACTCCCCAATTTGTTAAAAAACAGGTAATCATGCTTGTGGGGTAAAGAGTTTATCCTTTACCATTTCATAAACAACGTTGTCAATACTGTTATCAGTGCTGTCAACATACTTTTTAAGCAGGTCTAGAACAAGGTTCTTAACCGCTGGGTTGGTAGCAAGTGAGAGAAGAAGTGGTTTTACCACTGCAATTACTGCGCCCATGATGTCCTCCGTAGAGAGAGTATCCTGTCCTATTTAGTAATCAGGTGCCTCTGGTATCGTTTTGCATCTCTTGAGATCTTTGAGCAGCAGCACGACGAAGTGCTACTTTTTGTGCAGGAGTACGAACAGGTCCAGGTGTTGGTCCACCCCTGTCCTTCTTTTTACCCCTTGGTTGGATTGCTCCACCAGCACCCATTCTACCAGCACCCATAACTTTATGCATGTGTCTCATTACTTTTGAATGAGTGTCGCTACCACCTAAAGTTCCACCTTTAACAACTGGTTTTCCTTTAATATCTTTACCAGTTTCCTTTTCAAGACGATTGAGTTCATCAAGTTCAGTTTCTTCTCTATACGCACCTTTACGTGTTGCTAGAATTTTTTCTAACTTTGCTTTAGCATTTAAAGTTTGTTGCTGTTCAGTATCTTTTTGTTTTGGTGACAATGAAGACTTTGGATCTACTGCTTCTTGTGCCTCAATTTTTTTAGCAATCTTATGTGCTTTTTTAATAGTGGACTTTTTCAATGGTGGAGTATCACCAGTTGAGTTTATAGCAACAGAAGTACCAATTGCATAAGGTTCTCTTGCTGCTTCTGGAACGCAGTTAGGAACCATTTTTTTGCCCTTCTTCTTCATCCCAACTGCCTTGTATCCATCCCAACACTTTTCATCAACAGTCTCACCTTCTGGTTCAAAAGAAGAATTTTGAAGATGTGCTGCTGCCTTATATGAAGAGTTCCCTGCTTTATAATTTTGCCACGCTTTAGTATTACCTTTTTTATCAGCAGCGGTAACTACCATTCTATGGTCTTGTGGTTCTTTTTTTTCACCACCATAAACTGCTTCATCCATCTCATAGGAGTTATTAAGAACTTTATGGACTCCTTTTGCAACCTTTGCAGTAGTCTTTACACCAGAAGCAACACCTTTACCGAATTCTGAAGCACCTTTTGCAACTACTTTTGCTGCTTTACCAGCGGTTGCAGTTGCTGCTCTATGGCGCTCCATGCCTTGCTGATATGCCTTAACAGCACCAAGAACACCCTTTGCAATTCTATCTTTTAGTGGTTTTTTAGCAGGTTGCTGTTTTTTAGCACTTGCAACGGCAGATTGTCTCTGTAATGCAGACTTCATTCCAGATGGTTTTGAAGCAGATGCTTTTGACTCAGCATCTCTTCTTGCTTGCTTTTCTTTGCGAAGTCTAGCAATAGCAGCAGTTTTTGCACCACCTTTAAGAGAACCTACAGACTTACCTGCTTTTGTTTTTGGTTCTACTCTTGCACCACCTGCTCTTGCTTCAGTAAGATTATATTCTTCAGTTAATTCAAACACAAATTGAACAAAGTCTTCAATGCCAAGTTCTTCAATTAAAATATCTACCCCAGTAGAATTTAAACCTTCTTGATAAAAATACTCTGATGCAATATCAACTGCTTCTAAAATAGTTTCTTCTTTAAGGTCTGGATTAATTACAATCTTGTTATTTACACTTTTTTCTGCAATTTTTTTAACATCCTTATTAGTGGAGTTATTAATTACTTCACAGAGATCTTGTCTCCAATCAGAATATTCTTCTCTGATTTTTTTAATTTTTTTCTTTCCACCCATTTGATCTTTGCCAGTTGCACCAGCGATTACATCTCCTCTGGTTACCTTATCGTATGGAGGATAGTTGTTTGCAAGATTACCATCATTTGCTTCTTCAACCTTCTTTTTATCACTTGAAGCCTTTTTCATTGTCTCTTTTTTGTTTCCATCACCATCAAGATCTAAAAAGTCTGGTTTTGATCCCGACTTTTTATCTTTAGGTTTGGATTGTAAGGCAGCAGAAGTTTGTTTGCCTTTTGTACGCTCTCCTTCATATGGAGTTCCATATGAAGTTCCAGTGACTGATTGAATTTGTGGATTCGATCTTAACTGATGGATTTTTGTTCTACTTGCATATCTGCGATATGGTTTACCATATCCTTTTGCAGGAGTAACCAATACTTTTTGCTTCCCTTCATCTTCAGCAATATCAATTTCTTCCTTTACACCACCACTAAAAAGCATTGCTTTTGCAGCATCTTTAACAGGAGCAGATGCTTTTGAATTTTGAAGTGCTTGAGCAAATGCTCTTTCTAATGGAAGACCTTCTCTTCTTGCCTTATATCTTGTGTCATAAACAAGTTGTCTTGCTTGTTTTTTGACATTATCATCCCCGCCACCACCAGCAGAATCTTTTTTATCTCCACCTGATCCGCTGGAAGATGCAGAGGACTTGCCTAATTGAGGTTTGATCTGTGCCTCCATTTCAGTCAGATATACTTGATGGAGATCAGTGACGATATGCTGTAAATTTGCCATTACTCTAATTAGTTACTGCTTATTTTTTGCCTTATATTTATTTATGAAATTTTTAATTTTCTTAGTATTAGTCATCCTCATTACATATTCTCTAAAAGCATCGGTTCCAACTTCTCTTTGAGATGCAGGAACACCAGACACTTCAGTCCATTCTTTTACGTCTCTAATCCAACACTTAAACATTTGCTCATCTTCAGTGACGCAAATTAAATGATTGGTTCCTCTCCTAACAATCTTACCAATCATTCCAGTCTTTACATTTTGAACAAATGTATTTTCTTTAAAAATTTCCCCAGCAATATATTTCTCTCTAAGTTCACGCTCTTGATCTCTATTAATTGATTCTGTAGGATTAATTTTAACAGTGTTCTTCTTTCTAAAACTTGGATTTTGTGTTGCAACTGGTCTTTGATTTGCTGCTGTTCTAACTTGAGCTGGGTCTTGTCCACCAACAACTTGATTTTGATTATAAAACTTTAATCGACCACCAACATTTTTTGCAATAAATTCCCCAGTATTTTTATCATGATACCCACCATGACCATCTGGCACAAGACCTAATCTCCTGCCATGCACAGATGCAAGAGATTTAGATTCTTTTACGAACTGGGAAAATGTTTTCATAATTGTTTTAATATACAAATATTTATGAGATTATATTTCCTTATCTCTACGTTTTGTGATGTATCCACGAGTCCAAACGCCGCCGCGCACACCATCTTTATACTTTGTTTTTATCCTGATTTTACGGGACCTTTCTCCACCACGAGCACCAAGAACTGGCTCATAATCACCCTGCAAACCAGTAAGATTTCCTTTTCTAACTGTTTTGGTGGTAAATCTCAAACTTACAATTTTACCATTTGATGTAAAATTGGGTCTACCTTGAACGAGGAAGTCAACGCTATCATATCCCGATGATCTTGAATAATTTTTACCAAAAACAGATTGTTTCTTTAAATTATTATCTTGAATTTCTCTCCAAACAGAAGCATAGTCTTTTTTATAAGTATCCCAGTTATCAATTACAACTTCTTTAAAATCTTTAACCTCAGAATGTTCAACTATATCTGATCCTGCCCTTTCAGTTATCCCCCCATATTGCTGGAAGTCGAGAGCAGTGTCACCTTTTTTGTAAGATAAGAATCCTATCTCTTGTCCAGAATAATCAACAATCACAAAGTCTGCTTTTTTAGTTCCAACCCCACCAACGAATCCAGCAACATTAAAATAATACTTATTCCTAATTCTTAAAGTTATTGGTAAGTTGTTACCAAGCTCTTGAATTTTTTGATTAATGGTTTTTAAAACTTCAACTTCTGTCCTGTCTCTAGGAGTTCTTTTTAAATTTGGATGAGTTTTAAAAACTTCTTGAAGTAAACTATTCCAAATAAAAGTGTTTATAAAGTCTCTACCATTAGCATATTTAAAAAATATTCTAATTCCCTTTTCTTTTTTACCAATCTTATAGTAATTATCAATTACAATTGCTTTGAATGTTGATCCACGTATTCTATCCTCACGAAATGGAATGTTAAGATCCTTCAAAACTTCATCAACTAGTTCAAAAGTTGATACTCGATTATCAGCTCTCACCACAATTCTAGCATATTCTACAGAATTTTTTAAAGTAGGGAATTGATCCTTTACAAGTTTTATTTTACCGTCAGAGATTTTTTCATTTAAAAGACGATATATTGTATCTGCAGTATAATTGCCAGGATTACTTTGTGCCATCTATAAAATGGTTTTTTTTATTTAGATACCCAGTATAGGACTTGAACCTACACACCATAAAGATAACAGGACCTAAACCTGTCGCGTCTACCAATTCCGCCAACTGGGCATTACAAAAATCCAACAGAATAATTTTTGTCTGTGATATAGTCTATACACAGAACTGATCTGCAAGATTTCATTTTATTCTCAACCCTATGTTTTGACATAGGATGAAATATATAGAATGATTTATTGGTGAATGATCTTGTTTCAATCTTCCCACCCTCATCCATTATCTGTATTATAGCATCTTCTGGGTCATTTGGGTCAATATCTAAACCCCAAATAATTCTGAGTAGTTGAACACCTGGAATATAATCTTGATCAATGTGCCAATTTAAAGATTGTCCAGGATCTAATGCATTGATAGCACAAGCATCCGTCAACCCAATATCCATCAAAATATTTGCTAAGACTGGAAGTACTGAAGTATTAAAAATAATAGGATTTCTTTCTGCAAAAAGAGGAGCAAGATGCCATCCAGGTTTAGAGGTATCCCTTTTATCTGCAGAATAATAAGAGGAATATCCAATAGGATACCCCCTATTTTGTTTTTTAATGTAATTATTTTGCTGTTCTGTAAAATCTCTAAATTCTAATTTATTTAAATTGGATTTGTATTCATCCAAAATTTTTTCGTAATTGTCATTTAACAAAGACAACCTTGGATGAATACTCTCATAGGACAAAAATTTACTCATATACTTTTTTATTAGTATATTCAAAAGTTGTTGGGAAATTTAAAAATATGTCAGTCATTTCTAAATCATATGATAACCAAGCATCCTTAAACCTTTCATAATGTTTTTTATCACCCAAAGCATCTATAAATCCAGGAGAATTTGGACCATATCCAGATCCCACTAAAATAAACGGAAGTCCACCATTAATTTGTTTATTAGAAAAATCCCTATCCCCCATAATCAATTCAATTGATCTTCCACAATTTCTTTGGTCCCAAGGATATTCAATTATATTAGTAACATAATTCCAGTACTCAGTATCTTCTTTATGTACTGCAGCATAATGCATATCGATAAACGTTTTTAACCCATCTAATTCTAAATTACATGCACGATTATAGGCATGTTTATCAAATGAATTAATTGCCAAGTTTGTTGACAGAGTTTCTAATAATCTAAAAATATTATTAACTACTGAGGCAAGTCCTGTTGCTTCTAACGGTTCAATAAATCCCCAAGAAAGTCCAACAGCAACAACATTTTTGACCCAGGCATTCTTATATCTACCAGTTTTAAAATAAATTGGTGAATTTGGTTCTACAGAATATCTATCTACAAATTCTTTATGTATTTGTTCTTCTGTAGCAAACTTAGTGCTGTGAACATATCCAACAGACAATCCATCCCACAACGGAATTTCCCAGCACCATCCATTTTTCATAGCCACATTATTAGTGTAACTCTTTAATTGTTCTTCTTTATTTTGATATGGGATTTTAGCACTAATTACTCTATTATTAATTAAAGTATTTGAATAAGAAATATATTCAACTTCTAGTTTTTCTCCAAGAAGAAGAGATTTAAATCCAGTACAATCAATAAACAAATCAGCAGTATGATTTCCAGTTTGTTCACAAGATATAAAATCAATCCCACCGTCTTTATCTAAAGTTGAATCTACGTAGACATCATCAATATATTCTACTCCATTTTCTAAACCAATGTCATAAAGAAGGGATGATAACTTATGAGTATCAAAATGATACGAAGTAAGTTCATTAAAATCCCAACCTTCATCACTCAATCGATTCAACTCGGCAAACCTAGAACTTCCTCTAACATGTCTAGCAAACTGAGTTCTTTTAATCTCCTCTGGAAACAAGTCCATCATAACTAAAAATTGGGATACATCTTCACCCGTCATATCACCAAAGGGATAGTAATAGGGTTCTTCTGCCCAATTTTCAAATCTAACATTTGTCTTATATGTTGCATTACATTTTGGCATCCAATTCTTATCAGACAATTTTAAGAACTGAAATATACCATTTATTGCAAGTTGTGTAGATTCCCCTACCCCTATAATTCCAATTTTAGAAGAATATACACACTTAATTTTTAAATCAACATTACTGTTTTTAACATACTGAGAAAGGACTGCAGCGCACATAAACCCCGCAGTCCCACCACCAAGAATACAAATACTCTTAGTTATCATAGATCTCCATCCACTCTATTTTCTGAACGATACACATCAAATGCACCTTCGGGATAACGAGCACTCAATTTTTCATAGTTCATTTGAAGAATCTCATCAAAATTAGTTCCAAGTGCCATACATGCTTGAGCAATGTACCAACAAATATCTCCAAGTTCTCTCTTCAGATGAAAAGCATTTTCATCATTATAAGATTTTCCTTGCAGGAAGATTTTTTTAACAACCTCAGTAAATTCACCTGCTTCTGCAGTCATACCAAGAGCGGCAGTTAAAAGACGTGGAACATCTGCATCAGTGGAAGCTTCAAGTTCAGTAAGGCGAGATAGAAGATTAGAAAATTCACTACTTGCTGGACTTGTTGTTTGACGAACAAAATCAATATACTTATTACTATCAATAACTTTATTTTCGCTCATAGTAAATTCTGTAGATCCATCAAGTTGTTCTTTTTTTGTAATTGTAATTGCCATTGGTTTTATTTTATCGGTATATTAAAGGACATAATTGTTCTCACCTTTTCAGATTTTTGAGGTGGAGATTCGTGCATTAACATGGCAGGAAAGAATATAATATCACCTTCCTGTATATCTGTCAATGTTTGACTTTCAAGACTGCCAAAGAATGGATCGGCAAATGGAGAATAAAACCGTGTTGATACATGTTCATTTGCATCAAACTCAACATATAAGACAGCAGATAAATTACCCAATCCATGAGTATGTACTGAATGGTATTCTCCAAAATAATATTTTTGAGACCAAAGTTGCCAGTCTTCAGGAGGAGCGAATGGTAAACTTATTCTACTTAAGCAATTCTGAATGTCTTCTCCAAGAATAGAATACCACTCATCAAAATAAGAAGCTCTACCAGAAGAACTAAAATAATCAGTTTGACATTCGTCGAGTGATAGATTTGATTTGTTATCAATCAAATCTATTAATTTTATTTTTTTATCCTGCCAGTTTGGAATAGAATATTTTAAGATAGTTATACTGAATAAAGTTTTAGCCTGTAACATTTCTTGTATTACCGTAATGTATAACTTTTAAATTATTCGATTTAAACTTCCTCCAAGGATCAACCACAATACTTCCTTTGGGTATCTCACAATATAGCTCATCACTTTCTGGAGCATCCCAATATTTGTACGTAGTTGTTGCACTATGCGCCAGTAAAAATATTGCAGGAGATTCTGGTTGATAATTATCGCCAGTACAACTATCAACATAAGTCACAGGTTTACCATACTCTCCACAATAATACCCAACCAATAAACTATAACTTCCATCAAGATGACGGACTCTTGGTTTATAAGATTTACCATGAATAATAATTGGTAAATTATTTTCTTCAGATAAATTAACCAAATACTTTGCTAGATTTTTTGCTTGTCCCTCTCTAGATCCCATGACAGATTCAAAAATATCATAACCGAGATCTAATTTTTTAGACAAATATCTCAAAGCAATATTATCTCTTGGATGACAAGCACCACCATCACCCATACCAGCAGTCATGTAGGAAGAATTAATAATTCTTGTACCAGCAGAACAAAGAGCATTAGTAACAATGTCTACATTAATATTTCCTTGACGCATTGCAACGTCTTGAATCATATTTACAAATCCAATTTTAGTACTAATAAAAGTATTATAAAAAACTTTAATACATTCACATTCATCCCAAGTCCCAACAAAATACTTTGGTGAGTTCTCCATAATGGTTTTGTAAAAATTAATTAATTCTTTTGCATCACCAGTTGTTGTTCCATCCTCTGTCCCAATCATAACCATTTCTGGGTTAACCATATCCCACCCAACAGTTCCCATGGCAATCAAATATGGGTTGTAGACAAACCTCGCATTTGTCATTAGTGGTTTAAACTGTTCTCGTGTTGTACCAGGTAAAACAGTAGAAATCAGAACAACCAGTTGACCTTTTGCTACAGAGTTAACTTGAGTAAGACAGTCTTTGACAATTGAATAATCAAAATCTTTTGGTTCTAAGTGCATGGATGGGATGCTTCCATCATAATCTGGATCATGTGGAGTTGGAACCGCAATAAAAATAATCTTACTCTTCTTTACAACTTTTTCTATTGTAGAGCAAACTGTAAAGGTATTACTCTTTCTAAATTCAACATCGTATCCATAAACATTATGATTTTTAGCAGCAATCTTTGTTGCACAAGGAAGTCCCAATTTACCGAGTCCAATAAAACCAATGTTCATGATTGTCTTTCTAAATCTAAGGTTACACAGTGGAATCCACCACTAAGAGTTCTTTGGTGTCTCATCGGTAACATGGCACATTCAATGCCATAAGTTTCCAAAATTCTTCTTGTTGGATGTTGATCTTCTTGAAGGGCAACCAAACTAGGAGAGACGCTGAACAAATTCATGTTACACCACTCTGAAGCATTATTATAACCTGGATAGTATCCAATGTCCACTGGATCTGGTGCGTTAATAATATCCCAGGTATTAAATGGATAAGGAAGCATATCTCTATCCTTGACCCTTGTAGGATTTACCATTAGCAACCCCTCTCTTAAAAATGCAATGGTAGTATCAATATGAACAAAAGTATAGATATCCTTTACAACTCTTACCGTTGCGGAAGATCCCAAATGATTTTGAAGTATTGTAGCACCTGCAACATTGCCACTATTTGAAACCAAATACAATACCTCTTCGTTTGCTCTTATTGCATTGGCAGCATCAAATGCTGGTGTCAATTCAGTCAATGCCAAAATGTCTGGATCACCAATGCAAGATTCATTGTACAAATCCTCATGAAAAGAACAAGGAACTTCTACAGTTCCTGGTATATGATGAGCAAAAGATCTCCAATTACCTCTTCTTGCTCTTAATGGTTGTGGCGTTGCCAACGACAATTCACCATGAACAAATACAGAATCTCTCGGACAATAATTATAATACTTTGTCAGTTCACGTTTAGGTCTTAAAACTTCAACGTTTTCTCCACGTAAAAAATTACAAAACGTATCTAAATCTTCATTTGCTTCATCAATAACTTGTTGGGGATACGGACCAGACTTCACATCAGAAACATCTTCAATTCCAGCATAATTTATCGTCCGTAAACTTTTATCCATTGGCGGAATTACTGCATGATCAGCAACACCAACAATTACTTTTTTTAAAGAATCCCATTCGTTTTTTGCGTACATAATTAACTCGTAGTTAGAACCATTTTGTGATCATTTTCTTTTCCATATGTAAAAAAGTCATCTAAAGTAAATTTCAAATGCTCCTTCATCCACCAATAATAGTATGCACATCTAGATTTTTTATGGTGAATTCTATTAATTTCTATTCCAAACTCTGTGCTTGTTGAGACTATATTTGTAGTTATCAATGGTATTGAATAAGTTCTGCCCGTATGTCCAATAAAATAATCAACCGTTGTAGAACTTTTATTGAATTTATGAAGTGCAGTTGTTTTATCAAATCTATATTTTTCTCCATAACAATGAAGATCTAATACTTTTTCAACATAATCTCTTGTCATCATTACTGGACCAAAGTAACTATGCCTCAGTTTTGGATGTAAAAAGAATGGTATAAATTCTTCAGATTCAAATCCAAGTTGTATGCAATCCCAATCATAAGGAAGTCTGCTCATCAAATAGTTCCAGTCAAAATTCCAGTACTCTAACAAATTCAAATCATAATCATCTTCCATTAATAGTAGATAATCATCATCTCTTGTGTTTATCCATTTTTTCATAAACTCAAGATGAGTAATTGCGTTACCAAGAGCATATGCTGGAATGCCAGTTACTTTACCAATAACATAGTGTTGTCCCCACTGATCTAACTCAGAAGCCAAAAACTTAGAAGCAGACACTCTAGTAAAATTCAATTTCCAATAATCAAACTGATCCTCCATATATTGTTTACGATCAGTTCTATTATCCAAATTTACATAATAAATGTGGGGAAAGTTATCTAATTTTTTTAATGGGTCAATCATAATCAAAAATACTTATATGTTTTTTTAAGCATTCCTATATCGTTTTGTTTTCCATAAGTAAATATCTCTTCAAAATTATGTCTCTTACTATCATTTCTCCACCAATCATAATATGCTAATCTACATGCTTTTATAATTGTATACCTCTTTGTGGTTTTATCAAAGAAATCGGTATGATTTGGAAGCATTGGTAAACAATATGTCTTTCCACAATGACCCAAAAAGTAATCAACTGTCCCAGAATGAGACCCATAATTTCTATTTGCAATATAATTTGTGAGTCTGTACTTGTTATCTACACAATGAAGTCTTATTAATTTTTTAACATACCTACGGTTTAACATTGATATGCCAAAGGTATGTGCTGGCATAATTGGGTGTAGGTAAAATGGGATGTAGTTAATATTCTCAAATCCAAGTAGTAAAGAGTCCCAATCGTAGGGGAGTCTACTCATTAAATATTCCCAATCAAACTTCCAATAAAGTTCTAATCCGAAATCTATGGTATCTTTTGAAATTATTAGCGTGTTTTCATCTGTAGTATCATACCATTTTTTTAAAAATTCCAATACTGTTACAGAATAAGCAGCAGTAGATATTGGTAACTTATACTCTTTTGGATTTAGTAAAAGATGTTTCCAATCAACTACATTAACTTTATCGTATTGAATAGGAACTCTTTCATAATTTTCAACTTTTAAATTACTCAGATTACGATCCATATGTTCGTCCAAATGACGATTCTCTAAGTAATTAAAATAATATATTTTTGGTATACCTTTTAACTTATTCTTTAAATCCATAATGATTTTAACAACACTTCATTATTCTATTGAAATATTTATCTACCTTACTTGAGGAAGTAGTCCAGATACATCTGACCATATAATTGATATGCTTTATTTGTTATATCATACGTTCTAAATCTATCTGGTTTTAATTTCATTTTTTCATGTGTCTTAGATCCAAATGTAAAAAAGTCATCTAAAGAATAATTATCTCGCTCATGCTGCCACCAAAAATAATAAGTGTTCCTTGCAATTATATCACCCTCACTTCTATAAAATCTTTGGATAATACTATTATTTTCAAAACTTCCAAAGTTTGGATTGATACTTATTAGTGGTAAACAATACGTTCTTCCAGAGTGAACCATAAAATAATCCACAGTACCAGATCCAGATACATCGGTTTGCCTATTCCATGCTTCATTTGAGACTGTGTTGACTAACTTGTATGCATCACCAACACAATGAAGGTCTAATAACTTTTCAACAAAGTTTCTATTTAAAAGAACGGGACCAAAATCATGAGCTGCTTCAATAGGATGTAAGTGAAACCTAACTTCGATAGGATTCTCAAATCCCATTAAAACACAATCCCAATCATAAGGTAATCTTTCAATCATCTCATTCCAATTAAAATGCCAATATTTAATTAACCCAAGATCATAATCATCTTCCATTAAGATGACATATTCATCCTGGGTTGTCTTATACCAATTTTTTAAAAAGTCCAAGTGAGTTATTGCATTAGCAGCAATTGGAACTAATAGTTTATATTCTTCAATGTCAGAGATTAGGTGCTTCCAAGTAGAATTTTGAGACGCAAGATATTTTGTTCCAGATACTCTTTCAAATTTGATATTGTATTTTTGAAATTGCTTCACCATCCACTTCTGTCTATCTTGCCTATTGTCTAAATTAAAAAAATAAACTTTTGGCATTCCATTTAACTTTTCACTTAAATCCATATCAATAAACCCTCTGTTCGATCTTTGAATACATATGGTCTTTTTGTTGATATGTCAAACATAACTTCCATCTTCCATTCATCTTCTTTATTGTAATGGAAAAATTCAAAATTAGAATATGACTTACTTCTAATCGACCACCAGTATTCTATCGCTTCTGAAGATAACTTATCCATAACTTCATTGACAGTTTCTCCTTCGATAAATTTATTATTTAAATTAAATATTGGAAGAGTGTAAGTAATTCCAAGATCATAGAAAAAATTATGTAAACTTCCAAATTCAAAATCTGGGATAGATTTATCAGGAGTAGAATAATGTAATATAAATTTACCATCTCGGTAATGATAGTGCTTAATTCTTTTAGCAAAGTATCTTGTTATCATATAGCAATGGCAAGATCCACTATCTTTTTCCCAAGGATGTAAGTGCATTTTAATTCTTCTTTCTGCAGAACTAAACAGTTGAATACAATCCCAATTGTAGGGAAGATGATCCATCAAAAAATTCCAATCAAAAAACCAATCGTTGATTATATCAAATTTGACATAATCTTCCATAAAAATACAAACTTCAGAGTCATCGGAATCATACCAATCAATCACTGATTGCAAGACATTAAGAGTTAATGCCAGTTCTTCTGGTGATTGTACAAGATCTTCATCTAAAATTAAACCTTTCCAATCATCATAATTTTCTGCTCTATATTTTTTTTGATGTCTAGAATAGTTCTCAATACCCCATCCAGAGAATTGAGATTCCATAAAGTCCATCTTTTCAGATTCTCGTTCATCATTTAAATAAATTATTTTTGGAATATCGCTGACTTTGCTAAAATCAGTTTTACAATTTAGTTCTAATTCTTCAATCATTTTGGCAACACCTTCCTATCATATTGCGGTAGTTGCACTTTCATCATCTCATGAACTGCACCACCATAACTCAAAATATCATCCGCCGTATATTTTTGACTATTATTTTCCCACCATTTTTTAATACATGAAGTTGCAAGAATGTCATATATCTTATTATGATATGCACTAATTATTGGATCATACTCCTCATCTTGTTCAATATTTTCAATCCTGTTATCTGGAGCAACCGCAAGTTTAGGATCTAAACAAACAAGAGGTAATGTGTAAGACTTTCCTACTTGGTAAATCAAAAAATCATCACTACTATAAGACTCTCTAGGAACTTTTAAATCTCTAAGACTATTATCAAGTTTAAAACTTCCATCTGGTCGCAAATGTATCTTAATTAATTTTTCAACAAAGAGTCTATTGACAATAAAGCAAGCTGCAGAAGAACAATGCCATTCTCTTGGATTTAAATGCATTTTTAATACATGATCATGACAATGATAAAACTGAACAATATCCCAGTTGTAAGGAAGACTCTTCATTACAGTTTGCCAATCAAATGGCCAATATTCAATAAGATCCAAACAAAGATCATCCTGAACAATCATACAAACTTCAGATATTCCAGATTGATACCATTCAATTAAAGTTGTAAATTCATTCATAACAATTGAAGCATCAGATGGAGCAAGAAGCATCAGATCTAATTTATGTGCCCATTCATCAATCTTTGCAGTAGAAAATCTAGATGCAGAAACTCGTGTGAAGTCTGTAATTCCCCATTTTTTAAACTGACCTTCGATGTGTTCTTTTCTATCAAGTCGATGGTCTAGGTTTAAATAAAAGATTGGTGGCAATCCTTTCAATTTATTATCTAAATTCATTTTTTAAACACTCTCATATCTGGCAAAAAAGGATAATCAAGATACTGATATCTTTTTGGTTCTTTAAAAGCAACTTCTTTAAATTTCTCAATCCCCAGAGATGCTGTTTCTGGAGTCATATAGTAATGATACCCTATCATATCTATATCCTGTTCACCCCAGGGTTTATCATCTGATCTTCCATCATACACCATTTTTTTAAGATGAGAATACGCTTCTTGATTATCCAATAATATCATCCCACCCCTACCAAGATTTAAATGTTTTCTAAATTGAAAACTCAAACACATATATGTCCCTGGAAGATATGAATCCTTTTCCCACAAAACTGCAGCGTCAATTATATTGGTGTTCCAAAGACGATAATAATCATTCCAGATATAATTTTTTTTCCAGGTCCATTTTAATCCCAACTTTTCTGCAGTAAATGGAATTGAAATGTAAGTTTGTTCTGGTATCTCGATATTATCATACTGCTCATATCTCAAACACAATTCAATTGCATGTGTGCAGCAGTCTGTTGCAACTGCATACGGAGCATTAAAATAGTTTGCAATTAATTTTTCAAACTCAGATACAGTATCAAATCCCGCTTTCATATAATTTATAATCCTCTGCATAAAGTTCTTTAAATTCTTCACAATCAAATACGAAGTTTTCGTATAGGTAGGTACATATTGAAGTATAGTTTGGATAAAAATATTTTGAATCCCTTAAATGTGGTATTTTAAATGATTCGTATCTTTCTTTTTGATTTTTATCTTGGATATTTTGTTTTATAAATTTGTTGACATTCTCTGTAAGATCTCCATCCAGTTTTATCAACTTTAAATTACCACCATGTTCAAGACATAATCTTAAAAAAACTTTTTGGGGTGCAGTGTGTTCATCATAGATATATTTTTTATTTTTAATTTGTTTAACCACCCACTCTACTGGAGGTCTATATCTACACATAAATTCATTTAATCCAGATATCCACCTCTTTCCTGGTTCTCTCGTTATTGCAAAAAAAGTATGATCAGATTCTACAAAATATTGAGATAAAAAATCTGGATTTTTTGCTCTTGGTAATTTATCTAAGGGAATAAACTGAGAGCAATATAAATTAAATGCAGTTGTCACAGAAGTGCTTCCACACTTATCAACGTGCATATAAACCAGTTTGTACTCCTTTGCCCAATAACAATTGACAAATCCCTCTTTATGTATTTCCTGCCCCTTAATTCCTTTTTGTAATTTAAAAGAAAATGAAGAGCAATATTTTGTGTACTGCTCTACAACATCATCTATAACTGCTCTTCTTTTCATAATGTTGCGGTTATTTGCATAGTATATCTATTTTGATTGCCAAGATTTGCTGCCATATGAGGAGTGTTTCCTCTCCACCACAAATAATCACCTTTTGACCATTTAACATATGGTTCCCCATCAAGTTCAAAATAATGACCCGACTTCCAATCATCAAGAAAAATTAAAATTCTACAAATTTTATTCACATCTGGTTCATTGTAGATTTCTCTAAACTTAGGATAATTATCCTGATGCTCTGGCATTATTGTTCCTGGAGGCATACAATAAAGAGACAGAGAAGTATTTTTAATAAAGTACCATTCATCACCATCTTGAATATACTTTTTTTTAAATACATCCACAATGTTATGGCACCATTCAGGAACACCTCTATATTCTTCCCGAAGAAGTCCAGTATAATTTACATACAAATGCCCCAATGATTTCCACCGATTAACGGTTTCATCATCAGGGAACTGTCTCCTATCTGGATATTCTATATTAACATAGTCTCCAATTAGACTAGAAGTTATATTTTTTATTTTATAATTCATCCTGGTAAATGCATATCGTTTTCATTTTTACTGTACCAACAAGGCAAAGTATACCGCTCACCACTTGTTACTTTAGTAACCCCATGATAAACACGAGAACTAAAAAATACTATTTTACCTTTTTTAGGAATACATGTAAAGTTATCATTTGGAAAGTATGTTTGACCTCCCACAAAATTATCATTTAGATATAAAACAGAACTACAATCTCTATTGCTACGATCTTGATGAACTTCCATATCTATTCCAGAAAGCATTTGAACAATGCTCCAATTTTCTAAGTATAAATTGACACTCAAGTTATCTTTATAAAATAACTTTGATACAGTTTGAATAGATTTGGTTTGCAAGATTAAAAGATTACGTAGAAGTGGGATATCCTCAATCAAATAGGGGGATAAAGTTTTATCTTTAAAGTATCCATCTATATGAGTATTTCTTACATTGGTTAACTTAAAATAATTTACCAAGTTATCACAAGTGGATTCATCTAAAAAATTTTCTATTTCATAAATCATAGTTAAAATGTAAATGACCCAAACTTATCTTTTAATGAAGATTTTTTTTCTTCATATTCATATTCTTCCTCTTGACCACTATCAGTAATATTGTTTTGAGCACTTTGCTCACAATCATACAACCTCATTTTTGCCCTGTCAACACCTAAGACAAATCTCTTAAACACTGTGGGGTCATTATATCTATTCTTAAGTTGCTTTACCATAATTTGTCCAAGTTGTTCCAACTCTTCAGTACTAATAAGAGCAAACATAAGGTCGGCAGTAGCAGGAAGACCAAAGGATTCAGAAGTATCAGTAAGTTCAACGTCAGAATTACCATAACCTGAGCGAGTAGTTTGAGTGGCAGACACAATTGGTACGTTGAATTCGACTGCGAGACCCCTAAGTTCCTCAGCAATTGCCTTGATATATGAATAAGAATTAACAGACAGGTTTCCCCGATACCTAGAGGAAGCACAAATATTGAGGTAATCAATAAAAATAATATCAGGTCTAAATGACTTCTTAAGTGCAAGTTCATTAAGAAGTGCCTTAAAGTGTCCACTGTGAGCTGAGGCAGTTGGGTATTCCTTGATTATGAGATGCCCCTTTGTTTTATTTACAAGATTGTTAATTTTATTTTCAAAAATTTGTTTTGGAAGACTAACTAACTCTTGGATTGGAACATTGAGAAGGTTGGCATCAATTCGTTCAGCAATTCGTTCCTCCGCCATTTCAAGAGTGATGTACAAAACGTTCCTGCCTTGCAGTAAGACGGAAGCAGCCACATGGCACATAAAGAGACTTTTTCCGACACCAGTACCAGCCAAAGCGATATTGAGAGTCTTATTAGGTAGACCACCTTTTGTAATTTTGTTGAAGTATTCCAAGTCAAATTCGATCTTGTCTTCTTTTCTGTGATAGAACTCATAACGTTCCTCATAATTTTGTAAGTAATCATGTCCAATGTTATTATCAAAACTTACTGCAAGAGCATCAGAAAGAATACTCGGAATAGCATCTCTAGTTTTTTTCTCGTCATTACCATCTGCAATGTGGATGGATTCCATCAAAGCAAGGTAAATAGCACGGTCACGACACCACTTTTCAGTGGTATCAAGCAACCATTGTTGATCTACAGGAGAATCGTTCAATGATTGATTAATTTCATGAATCTCTTTAAGTTCAGACTCAGTAAGGTCTGTTCTATTTTCTATTTCAATAGCAAGTGCCTCTAGCGTAATCGCAGAACCATACTTAACAATAAATTGAACAACTTCTTCAAAAATTACTTTTTCAGTTGGTTTATCAAAATAACTGGGTTGAATAAAGGGAATTACTTTACGGGAATAATCTTCATTAAATACTAAATTTCTGAGAATAGTTGTCTCAATTCGTTCCATAGGAGAATTCTTTTTTCGCGGCAGCATCAAGTTGCTGCATTACTTCTTCGGTAAAATACTGATCAGGATTTTTTAGAATTTCCTTACCATAAATCTTTTTGCCATTAATCTCATAACGTCCTGCTACATTCTTCCAGAGTCCACCAATCTCGCCAAGTTCCAAAAGACCATAATAACGATCAAGGCCGCGCTCATCATAATACAAACGGATCTCAACATCTTTATTCTCCTTACTCAAACGCGATTTAGCAGTCTTAGCTTTGATAATGTTTCCGACCACTTCTGTTCCATCTTTTTCTTTTTTCTTGCTGAGATAAATGATTGAAGACGCTGCGTACTTGAGTCCGCTACCTCCACCCATTTCTTTAGTTGGTACGTAAGCTCCGATAACATCGTAGGTGTGGTTAGTTACTATCATTGGAATATTTGCTTGTCCCAACTTAAGGGTGAGCATACGGAATGCACCTTTGACCAGTTGTGATTTGGTCATGTCACGAACTTGTTTGTCGTTCAGTGCGTCAGTAATTTCTTTTTCAGTTGAGAGCATACCAAGAGAGTCTAACACAAACATGCATGGTTTGCGTTCTTCTAATGGTTTCTTAAGATATATATCTACCGCTTTAAGTGCCTTCCCCCTAAACTCTTCAACAGTAACAACATTAACAACCACAAGACGAGAAGTATCAATTCCACGGGATTCTACAAGAGATTTAGTAATAGCAGCTTCAGTATCAAAGTAGAGACAATAACCATCGGGGTTATTATCAAGAAAATTCTTAACCACAGCGAGAGCAAAGAAAGTTTTTCCAGTACTAGACTCTCCAGCAATAGCAGTAATCTTATTCCCAGATACACCACCAAATATGCTGCCTGAAACCAGTGCATTAAAAATGTATGAACCCGTGTCAACATAAGTCTCAGTCTCATCAATATCGGATGCTAACTTAGTAAAGTCATCACCAATCTCTTTTACAATGTCTTTAAGAAAGTCCATCAAGCTACCATCCCGTATTCTTCACGAAGTATTTTTTTATAGGGCAAACCTTGTTCTCTAAGTTCTTTTACTAGTTTAAGTTTTTGATAGAGTGCAGTATTCCCACCAAGGTGCATAGCACTCACAATTGTATTCAGTTCTTCGTCATTAATCGGCAGATCCATCATGCAAAAAATAATTCAAGGTTTACAGTTTTTTCGACATTCCATCCAATCGCATCAAGGATGGATTTCAATGGTTCTACAAAACTTTTTTCAAATTGTAAGTCATAGTCGATGTATTTGTCAAGATTAAGTTCCTTTGGAAAGTCTTGAATAAATGAAATAACATTCTCTTGTATTGTATTTGGTTTTTTTAAATAAACAAATTTAATTTTTTCGCCATTACCAATTAAAGAGTACTTATTAGTAAGTTTATTCTTTTTGATATAGTGATTAAATAAGAGTGCTCCACGAACATGAATGGGAGTACCCTTCATATAGATATCTGATGAAGATTGATACTTTCGCACATCAGAAGCAGTTCGTGGAAACGCAATTTGTTCTGGGGGAAGAGATTTAAATTCTGTTCGGCACTTATCAATAAAATTAATTACATCATCCTCAGTCCCACTCATCATTAATTTAAGACCATCTTTAATCATTTTTCGACAAGGTGCTGGAGTTGATGACTTAACTGCTTCAATCCCCATCATCTTAAGTTTGGGTTCTTCATATCGAACACCTTCACTATCCCACACATTTAGGATATAACGCTTCTTAGCAGTCCAGATTCCACGCTCAGCAATGTTCTCACGCTTCATCTGCATTTTTTGATCGTATGCATTGAGATACCCAGCCAATTCTTGGTAGCAACCTTCAATATACTTTTCAAGTTCCACTTTACAGACCTTATCAAGGAACGTGACAATGCCTTCAGTAGTTTTCTCTCTTCCTTTGTATACAGTTTCAACCAAAGGACCCATATTAAGATAAATGGAGTCAGTATCTGCAGCAATAACATAATCAACCTCACTTGTTTTTAACAACTTATTAAGGTAATCATTCATCTTGTTTTGAATCCAACGAATGGATACTTGACCAGATAAAGTAATCGCCTCAGCATTTGCTAATTTGTAATAGCGGAAATACTGATTACCAATAGCACCATAAGCAGAGTTAAGTTGAATTTTCCTCGCCATTTGGATGTTGTTACACCGAGCAATCTCTTTTTCCAATTCCTTTGTCTTTTTCTTTTCATATTCTTGTTTTGCCTCAAGCATCTTCTTTTTATAAATGGTTCGATCTTTGTAAATCTTCTCCATCAATTCAGGCAAAAATCCACGCACGTCCTTACGGAACATTGCACCATTAGCACAGACTGCCTTGTCCTTATACAGTTCAAATGTAATATCCTGATTTAAGATCTTATCCACAGTCACAGTTGGATGCCTCTCATCCAAAAGAGTTTCTGGTGAGATGTTGTACTGCATAATGAGGTGAGGGTATAGTGAGTTAAGGTCAAAAGATACAACCCAGTCATACTTTCCTGGAATAGGTTCTTTTACATAAGCGCCAGCATACTTAGAGTCTTTGTCAGAACGTTCTTTTGGTGGGATAACAATATTACGCTCTTTTAAATAATTAAAGATAATAGTATCCCACATTCTCACTTGATAAAACACATCCTCATAATTTACTTTAGCGTCATATGCCATTGTAAGAGCAAGTTCAATCAACTTCATCTTGTCTTCCAAACGGTCAACAAGTTCTACGTCAACGATGTTGTACTCTACAAACTTCTGCCAACCCTTTGTATAAAAGTCTTTGAAGGTATCGAACTCGGAGTGATCTAGTTTCTTTTGCCCAAGTTCCACATTTGCAATGTGATCCAAACGATAAGATTCTTGGTTAGTGTAAGTAAACTTCTTATACAAATCAAGATAATCTAATTGCGACATTCCCCCAATATCATAAGAAATTTGCTTTCTTCCCGACACAAAGATCTCTTGTTCAGTAACCAGTCCCCAAGGAGACAATCTCTTCATTAACTTTTCACCAAGGACTCTATCCAAGCGCCGAACAATATATGGAATATCATATAACTTACTATTCCATCCAGTAATAACTTCTGGAGTATTTTCCATCCACCAATTGATAAAATCGTTCAAAAGATCATATTCATTATTAAACCGCTTATAGTAAAGATTGCCTTTGTTTAATTTGAACGGACCTTGCCCCCAGGTAATAATTTCTTTTGTCGTGTAATCTTGAATAGTGATAAGTAAGACTTCTTCTGCTGCACTTTCTACATCGGGGAATCCATTTTCAGATGCAACCTCAATATCAATTGTAAACAGTTTAATTTTACTAATATCAAATTTTATTTCTGATTGTGGGTACTTGTCAGAGATATATTGGTAAATGTATCTTTCATTTCCATAGACTTTGAATCCATCCACACCTTCATATTTTTTTATAAATTCCCTACACTCCCGCACAAATCCAGGTTTAATAGCTTCTACATATTCTCCAGATAAAGTTTTATAGTTTGTTTTTTTATTTGAAGTAACAAAAAGGGTCGGGGTAAATTTCTCACGAGTCATGAAGTGTTTTCCATCTTCATATCCTCTTACGAGAAATTGATCCCCGACCATTTGGACGTTGGTATAAAACCTCATTACTTAGTCAAGCTGTCATATAGTTCTTTGATTCTAGCAGTGGGTTCAGCAATCGTCAAGATTTTATCAGAGTGAATCATGAATTCATTCTGTTTAGTCAGTTCTCCCAACCAAGGTTGTAGGGTGCCATCAGAAACAATATTAAATGGTTCTATAAGTTTACAATCTGGTTCTCCCAGATCTGCGGATTCTAATTCTTCAATTTGGGAAACTAAAGTTCCTCCAGATTGGAAGATAATTACTTTTGAATCTTTTGACATATCAGCAATCCTCACATGAATCGGTTAAAACAATTGATTGTTCTTGAGTTTCTTCAGTTTCTCTAAGAATGTCTACAGTATACATTTTATGCAGTTCGTCTACTGGATCAATAAAGGTAACAATCCAGTCAAGAGGAACTGGAAATCTAATTCCTTTACCCAAAGCGATCCAGGGACTTAGCTTGATGTCGAATGATGCCCCACCAGTTTCTTCATTTACTTTAGGTTCACTGGTTTTTACTAGACATGGTTTGATAAAAAAGTATCCAACTACTTTATCTTCCAAAAGCATCTCTTCAACTTTAGTAACAATCTGTTCTCCTGTTTTTACAACAGCTAATTTAATTGCCATAATTTTGATAAAACTTTATTTAAATAATAGCACAAAAAAGAAAATGGGGCAAGGTCTGATATTGGCCAGACCTTGCCCTTGCGCCGACGATATTCATTATTATTTATTCATCTCCTCCACCACCATCACCAGCACCACCACCAGCACTCGATGCAGATCTTTTCGGAACTGCTCTACCAGCACCAATATTTGTCACTCTATTTTTATTATAAATTTTATGAGGTTTTGCCATTTTAAATCCGATTGTTTTAATTTCGGTAATAAACTGGTGGAAGGATTTCATTTTTGTTTTTATTTTATTTAGAGATAGTCCTTACGGGCATGGTGTTCGGGAACAATCTTACCAAGTTTTACAGTTAACAATCCATCCTCAAATACGACTTCCCGTACTTCCGTGTCATCGGATAATGCCCATGCTCTTTTGAAAGATCGTTGAGCCAGTCCCTTATGGACGTAGTTGGCATCAGATTCCCTATCTTCCTTCTGTCCTTCGACAAAAAGTTTTCCATACTCTGTGTATACATGTACTTCCTCCTTTTTAAATCCAGCAAGCGCAAGTTCAAGTCGTGATTCTACGTTACTAACTTGAACAAGATTGTATGGGGGATAATTTGAAGTTGTTTCATGAATATTAAAAAATCGATCAAGATATTCATCCATTCCAATACTATTACGAGTAATCCTATCCATCAGGGCAGGAAGATCCGCAGCAGTATAGCGCATAAGTCCTGTTGTAGACATTATAGTAGCTCCTTTGAAAGCGAGTTTGTGTTTTGTGAACCCTTTCGGCGTTCATTACTAATTATACAAGATCATAAAAAAAGCGGGATGTTGTTTCCCGCACTTTTTATTTCGGATATTACGCTTTGAAAACTGATTAAAATTTTTCGATGTGAATACCAACTATTTTTTGAGTATTAGAGTGTGAAAACTTATTTAAGTTTTATCTGCTGAATACTGACTAAAAAATTTGAAGAAGGATGAATATTAAGTGGTGAAAACTTACTAGAATTTTACTACTTGAATATTAACAAAGACCTTCTTCAACGATCATATGACGAACTGTTCTCCAAACAGTTCTCAGTTTATTATCACTTTCAGTCCGTGCTTTTTTGATTTCATTATAATCATCAAGATTCTTCATTGCATTTTTTGATTCAAGACTCAAACTATGCTTGCAGGGAGACGATGCTTTTCTCTTGTGGTACTTATAATTAGAGGCGGTAACTCCTGCGCTCATATGATATGGAGTAATACCAAAATAAACTTTTTTAGCATATTTCCAATATGGAACTTTATGATTATCTGGACGAACTCGCAAATTCCCTTCAGGTGTCAAAATTGTATTAACAATATTATAAAGAATTTTAAGTTTTTCACTCTTATAATTTTTTACAGCATCTTTCAGCGCATTACCGTTTTTATTAAGTTCAAGTCCCACAAAATCACACAGATCAGAACTTTCTAGATTAGATGCCAATATCAAAGCATACTTTTTAATCCACTTTGTAATTGCATCATTATATCCATTATCCTTTAACCCATATACTTGATTGCGAGCAAAGTTAATATCTTGGTTTAATTTATTTCTAGCATCGAAGATATATTTACTCTTTTCAGAATACTGTTCAAGAGTTGTTGGTCGAAATTTTTTAAGAGTAGAAAAAGAATTTGGTGAAACTTTTAAAAAGTGCCCAATTGCTTTAACATCATTTTCATCGGTTTTTTCTAAAAGTTCTGGAACTTTCAATGATGCTACTTTTCTTGCAGTTGGAGTAGATTTTTGTGGAAATAATCTAATCTCAACATTCTTTTCTTTTGAATTACGCTCAAGTTCTTTTAGTTGCTCATATGTAAAGGGTTGAGCAAGACTATTTTTTTCTTGAGATCTCATATGTGCTTCTTCTACAACAATAAGATCGCCATGATTTAATTTTGGAATATTCAAATTGATTACATCACTGTGTTCAATTTTATGATATTCATTTGTAGATGTATTAAAAATGTGCGAGCCACATTGCCCACAGTCTAAAACAAAAAGGTTCATAATTTTAAAGTATTTGAGGTTGAAAACTTATTTAAGTTTTATCAGCTGAATACTGATGTGTTCGATATTGCTATCTGAAAACCGACTAAGGTTTTAAGGTCTGAATATCAATTTAACTTTATAATAGCATAAAAAAGAGGGGTGTCAACCCCTCCAGAATCATTCATCGTCAGATGCTTTTTTCTTAGATCCAATATTATACTTTTGTTCTAAAATCCAGTCTCCCTTATCCTTATAAGAGAGAACTTTAATCTGATTAAGTGGTGCAATGTCACTAATAGAGTCTCCATTTACAACACTAATTAGACCCCAGTCCGAAAGGAGTCTTGCAATCCTATTTCTCCTTTGAATATCATTCACAGTAAGGTTTGCATGTTTGCCGTCCAACGCAAACAGTTCTTTAAAGTGAGTAATATAATATCTACCTTGCTTATGAAGAATATGGCAAGATTGATAGAGTTTTTTCTCCTTACGAGATGCAACTCCGATGCGAGTTAAAGTTTCGCGCACCTTAAGAAAGTCATCAGGTTCATTAAGAATAACTTCCACCATCATATTTGGCGTCCAATTAACCTGAGGTTCAATAGTATTGTTAGTCATTTGTTTCTTCCACCAGTTTCAAGTCGTTGTTTAATAAAATCGAGTTGTTCTCTGGATAAAATTTTCAATGCTTGCATTGCTTTATCATTACTATAGTTATAGTATTGTTTTACAATATCAAGGTCGTTAACTTTATCTTTTCGGAGCCAAGGAGAGAATCTCTTCTTTTTCCTCAAACTATTTAGATAAAAAGAATATTGCAGATCTTTATCTAAATGATGATTTTTATTCATCTCATTTGCAAAAAGAATTGCATCAATATGAGACGATAAACATCTATTAATAATATAAGGTGGATAACTTTTAATTGCAGTTGAATCACCAGATATTAAATTATCTTTTGTATGATTAATAGAATTCAACCAGTCCTTTAATTCATTCATTTCGTACAATATCAATAAAGTTTCTTGCTTCAAGATCTGCTGGTGTCATAGTTGGAATTTGCTCCAAATGCATCATACTAGATATTGCAACATCCCCAGCAACACTTACTCTAAACTCTTCGGAAGTAAAGTGTGGATATACTTGGTGTAAAAAGTCACTTGGAAACAACAGCATAGTTCCCTCACCACTTCTATCTAATTTATAAGTTTGTTGTCTTATACGTCCAACAGAATCAGTGTAACAAAAACAAAAATTAGATGCACATGGGTGAGATTCTCCAAGCTTTCCTTCCTGTTCGTCCTCCCAGGAAGTTGGAATATTCATCCAAATTACAAAACTCCAGACAGCTTGATGATCATGAAGACTTTGATATTCACTAGAATTTGAAAATCTACACCAAAATCTATTAAATTCAGGAATAGGCCAATGTGTATTTTTTATATTAATTGGGTATCCCCACTTTTCAACATATGAATTTACTGCAGGAATTAAAATTTCATGTTCAAATTTTCTAGTGGTGTCATATAAAGACCATTGTTGATGTTTTGCACTTGTAATAACATTATTGTCTTCATCAAAAGTCCAACCTTTGTATGCAGATCTTTTAATATAACCCCAAATCATATCCATGTCTTCTTTAGTTAGTTTAAAACTAAGCACCCCAGGATTGATATGATCGGTGTAACTATACTCATAAGTCATTTTAATTCCTCATTCACAGTGTCATAAAAGTTTTTATACGCAAAATCACTGGTGCTATTTACAGGTAATGGATCTAAACTTTGCATACTATCAACTGAAATATCTCCAGCAACACTGATCCTATATTCATCTGTAGTATGAAATGGATAAACAATATGATTAAAATCTCCAGGAAATAACAGCATAGTTCCTTCGTAGTTTTTTCCCAATCTAAAAGGTTGCTTTGCAAGTCTTCCAATAGAATCAAGATAGCAAATAGTCATGTTTCCAGATTCTGGATACAATTCTGTAAGTTCTTCAGTTTGTTCATCCTCATACTCAAAAGGTATTTTCATCCAAATAATAAAACTCCAAATAGATTGATGAAAGTGCATTGGTTGATATTCACCAGCTTTTGAAATTCTGGTCCAAAACCGATTGAGACGAGGAATCGGGTAATGTGTAGATTTACATGTCATTGGAAATCCCCAACGTTCAACGTAAGCATTGACTGCAGGAATTACTACTTCATTCTCAAAAAGTTTAGTTGTATCATAAAGAGACCATTGTTGATATGGTCCTCTTTTAATGACATTATTATCTTTATCAATTTCCCATCCATCATTAACTGTGGATTTTTTAATGTATGACCACAACAAATCCATATGGTATTTGTATAATTTAAGTTCAATTATTCCAGGATTAATGTGAGGTGTAAACCTATAGTCATATTTAAACATAATAAATCTCCTATTAAAATACTGATGTTACACTAACTACCTTTGCTCCAGGATTACGGGCAAGAGCAACTTGTTTTGCATCTTGGTAATCTCTTGCAATTACTTCTTCTTTAAAAACAGTTCCTGCTTTATACAAGGTTACTTGACACTTCATAATTCATCAAAAGCAATTCTTTTCTATTTTTTTGATCTCGCATATATTCTCCAACAGAACGCATTGTATAAGTAAGATCAAATTCTGCAGCAAACCATCCTTTAAATCGATCTTTGACAAGTTGATCTGAATTATAACTAATTAACTGATCCATACCGTTAGCATCGCAATCAGCAGCAAACTTATCGTGATCAAATCCTTTATGCATTGATCCTTTGTGCCCATAGAGATTATCCTTAATATCATAAGGAGGATCGAGATACATAAAAGCACCTTTGTTTCCATCCATCAGATAATCATACGAATAATTAGTTATACGCCATTTTTGAATTAGTTCAGAATACGCAGGCAATTTTTGGATCCCTCGCATAGAGAAGTTGGCGTTGGAGGCTTGTTCAGAAAATGATGAACTCGCCGTGAGACCAGAGAAAGAGCACTTATTGACAACATAAAAAGCCACAGCACGATTAAGATTTGACACATTTTTGTCATTGATCTGTTCCTTTGATTGGAGGAAAAGTTCTCTTGCTTTATCTGGAGTATTATTTGCTGTCTTTAAATCAACTAGTTCGCTTTTCAAATCATACCCAAACATCTGGAGTTGTTGCCAAAAATTTACCAGAGGTTCGTACAAATCATTCACCCAAATATCTAGGTTAGGATACTTTTTGGTGATATAAATCGCAACACTTCCTCCACCAAGGAACGGTTCACGGAACTCATCATAGTTGCGAAGATCTGGAAAATAAGGATCCATCTTGACGCAAGCACGGGACTTACCACCAGGATAACGAAGAGGGGTCTTTAAAGTTTTCATCAAAGAATCTCCTCCATATTATCAAGAATTTTTTGAGATGTAATGTTCTTTTTGGCAGGGGTTATATCTTTAGCAAGAATAGTAAAATCCCCAGAAAGAAACTTTACTTTTGCACATGGAGATTTAGGAGTAAAATAAACCCGTTTTTCTACAGTATCCCAATCAACATATCCAATCGACATATTTTTAGTATCTACCAAAAGTAAATAATCAAAAGTTTTTTCAACCACTTTGTTTTCACTATGAAAGTTTTTAAGGATAATGCTTCTGGTCGATCCATTCTTATTAAACAAACCAAGAGATCCTTTCATCTCATAATTAACTTGATCTTCAGAAACAAAGTCAACACCATCTTTATAATCTCCAACGTACTTGAGTTGACCATCACTCCACTTAGCAAAAGACTTTTCCTGCAACCAAGTACGAAGAGTTTTAAATGCGTTGGATTTCATTTGAGTTGTATTAGTTGCTTCTACGCAACCGAAAAACTCTTCCAAATTAATACGTTCAATGTCAATCATAACAAAAATAAAAAAATCAAAGGGACAATTGTTTGTTAGGTGTAATAATAGGACTAAAGATTTCATTATACTGCTGTACAATTTGATCTTGAGTCTCGGAGATATAGACAACGTAATGCCGATTAACTACAATCTCCTTTACATCTTTGCTCAGAAGAGGTGACCATGGAGCAAATCCAAGTTCGCCCCTCCCAGATGGAACAGCAACAATTGGATTTGATATAACAAGATCACTGTCACTTTCTTTAATCACATCAGCGATTACATCTTCGCCAGTGTTCAGTCTAATAAGTTTTACATTCATTGTGAACATCCTACATGAATTTGAATTGATTTGAAGGCATTTGCCATTTCTTTATAACCGAGACCAATATACACCTGTCCAGTAACAACAGCAACTGCCATTGACCCCCAAAAGATGTAATACCATTTAGATTTTACTTGATGATAATTTTTAATTTCATCAAGTTCTTCATGAATATCTTGATGGTGAAATCGTAAAGGTGCTTGAATTAATTTTTTTAGTTTTTTATTTTTCATTTGAATTCACACTCCACCATAAGTTCAGTCAATGCTGCAAGAAGATTTATTTCTTGGTCAGCCACGAACGCACATTGGTATTGATACTTAGCAATAACAAGAACGGCAGCAGGGATAGATGCTGGTGAAAGATCATCAACAGCGGTGTCATAAACCCTGCGAAGTAGACTACTAGCATCGTTGTCCAAGTTCCCGACCACCCACTTTCGGACTTCAGTAAAGTTTTTAGTTTTGAGATTCTTAATAAGTTCATTGACATTAGTATCAGAAAATGATGCAAGAATTCCTGTGTCAATTTTTCCACCAACAGCATATCGTTGGCACTCATTAAGAACTCTCCTCCAATCTGGGAAGTGTTTATTAACCAATTCAATCAATACTTTTTGATCGTATTGGATAGACTCTTTTTGAAGGATGTCTTGAAGTCTCGTAAAAAATGACGCAGCGAGTTTTGGTTTTTCTTTTGACTTGATTCCAAACTCCACAACGGCACATCTGGAGTGGAGTGGTTCAATAATTTTGTTTTTATAGTTGCAGGTAAAGATGAATCTGCAGTTGTTAGCAAATTCCTCAATAGACGCCCGTAGGAGGAGTTGAACGTCGTTGGTTGTGTTATCTGCCTCATCAATGATGATGACTTTGTGCTTAGCAGTTGACGAAAGCGATACGGTCGAAGCGAAGTTCTTCGCATTGTTTCTGACAGTATCGAGGAATCTACCCTCGTCGGATCCATTGATGACATAAACATCTACTCCCAACTCATTACAAAGTGCCTTAGCAACTGTAGTTTTACCACATCCAGCAGGACCTGCAAGAAGAAGATTTGGCACTTCGCCTTTATTTAGGAAATCTTTAAAGGTTTTCTTAATATTCTCAGGGAGAATACAATCTTCAATAGTTTTGGGTCGATACTTCTCAACCCACAAAAATTCATCACGACTCATAATTTTTTATACCCATTCAGGTTTTCGTTCTGGCATACGAAGATAATTAGATGCAACCCAAGGTTTGGATGCGATATACATCTTGTAAGCAGTAAAAGTGTCAATGCTTGTGTCAAGTTTATACTCATCAGGCAT
>Ga0129333_10000499_pt1 | contig 32303 bp, 14 predicted proteins | sample CPB6_08_DNA_FD_94474 | JGI IMG/M metagenome (GOLD analysis project Ga0129333, IMG submission 94474) | Freshwater to marine salinity gradient microbial communities from Chesapeake Bay, USA - CPBay_Sum_0.6_0.8_DNA | ecosystem: Environmental > Aquatic > Marine > Coastal | place: USA: Chesapeake... | reverse complement strand
TTAACAGAATCTTTTGGCATTTCTGTAAATAGATCAGAATTCTGAATATTTTCTAAAACTGGTCTAGTTCTAACTACAACTGTATAATCTGTATTCGTTGTAGGTGTAAATCCTGCTGATGGTGTAACTTTAAATCTTTGTAAGCTATAATTAAAAATTGTTGAAGTATCAAAATTACTTGGAACTGCTGCTACAACAAAGTATTGAGTTGCGGAAACATATAATAAATCTCCACATCTAACTTCTGGAGCAATATTTGAATTATAACCAGTTAAATATCCTTGAGATGAAACTAAAGTATATGTAAATTTATCTCCGATAAGTTTTTTCTGGTCAGTAGGAGAAACATCGGATGTTAAAATTGTTGTCCCTAAAGCATTTTTACCAACAATTTGCCTAACATCATTAAATTCATGGGAATATACTCCACTTATTGTTCCTTTATCCTTTCCATCAATTTCAATAACTTCATTTACTTTAAAAGATCCAACCACACCAGTCAATACAATCGATTGACTGGTAACTGATGTTTGACCAGAAGTTGGAATCCTAATGTAACCAGTTGCACCAGAAGTTTTACCTCTAACTAAAGAACCACCCTCAATTGTTGTAGATGCATTTAAATAAATTCTAGTAAACATGGAAATATCAAAGAGATATGCATCATATACATCATTCAAATCTCCTTCAACAGTATCTGATCCACTTGAAGAAAATTCCCAACTTGATAATCTTGCTAGTCCAATAATATTCCCAGCACCAACTCCAGTTGAAGCGGTAAATGTATCTCTCAATTCTACGATTTGATATGAATCTAAAATGTCTGGTCCACTTAATACTGGAGATCCATATACCTTAGTAACTTTTACATTATTACCAAGTTCAAATGGAACAATATTATTTTGTAATGATTTGTAAGATCTTGGTTTTGGCAAATCCAAATAAACTGGGTTATCCCTTGTAATTGGATAACCTTTTAAGTATACTTTTCCTGGTGATATATGAATAGTATATAAATTTTCGGAAGATTCAACACCAGTGTCTTCGGTCAATTGACCAGGTAAATATACTCCATTATTAAAACCATCATTTAAACATTCTCTAACTTTAATGTCAAATGGTTTTATCATGAAGTCACCAGCTAAATCAGAAACCACATTTGCAAAACGCTTTTCCAATTCACTATATTTTGTTTCATCTACTTTTAATTCAACCTTTCCATTTTTTAAACGTAAAAGTTCGTAAAAGTTTTTATCAGCATCATCATCAACATCTTTTTTAACTAAAGTTGCTTTAATTTTAAATCTATGAGCACCTGGAGCTGCATAGTTTGATGATCCAGCAGCATTATCATTTAATGATGCATCATCTTCAGAAGTAATAATGGATTCTGAAACTTCTAATCCAATCCTGAAAGTTGGATTTATTGAATATTGTTCTAGTATTAAACTTTGATATTCAACGTCAACAAAAAATCCTCTAATAAAATAAACACCACTATTTACATATGCAATACAACCAGTCCTTGTAGAATTATTTGGTAGTAATTGCGCTACAGGAGTACCAGTTTCTATTAGAGTGGTTGCATATGTGATGTCAGTATTTACAACAATTTGCTCATTATTAATAAATTTTTTAATTGATTTATTTGTTCCACCAGATTCAGTATATTTAATGTATAAAGTTATAAATCCTTCTGTAGATTCTATAGCAGGTATTGTTTTAATAACTTCTGCTTTTACTCCACTAGTAACTCCAGTAATAGTAGTTCCTAAAAATTCTTCTCTATAATTTTCAACCTCAGATCCCAAAAATGATGCCTGAAGTAAAATACAATCTACATTATTGTCCCAACCAACCTGACCTGGAATAACCATAGCACCATCTTTAAATAGGTGCGTACCAACGCTCTCTACTTGATTTTGTAAAATTGTTTGAAGTGTCGTTAGTTCTCTAGCCTGAATAGGAAATCCAGGTCTAAATAAAACCTTGTAAAAATTCTTAAATTTATCAAAATCGTCATAATATGGGCTGACGTTCAGGTTGGTGTTCTGTGACATTTTTTTCCTATTCTACTTAAAATTCGATAACAATTTTGATGTCTTCGATTTGATCACTTGCGCGAGAAATCGATCTCCTATTATCTATATAGATAACATCTCCAGTATTTCTTTGTATCTCGGAGAAAGCATAACCAGAGGTAAAACTCATACCTAAATCATATTCTGTATTGTTAATTGTTCTGGTAGAAGTTCCTGGAACTGGAGGAAAGTTTACATCTGGTTCAGCAGATGCTCCAGATGTTGAACCAAGAATAACATTACTACCATCAAATAAATTTAATGATCCGATAACTTCTGGATAAATTCCATCAATTTTATTTTGATAATATTTTAGAACTTTTGTTACTGGATTCCAAGAAATTACTCTACCTCTTGCAGTAATTTGCGATCCTCCAACTGTTCTTGTTTGTGTAATAATTTCGTCAACGACAAAATTTCCTTGAAATGTTGGGGAAAAAATTACAGCTTTTGTTGAACTTAATGTAAGTTCATCAGACAACTCTTGTGTATTAAACTTATATGGATTTAGTAACAGTCCAATTCTTCGATAATCATTATCAACTGGGAAATCTCCAGATCCTTCAGAATATGATAGTTTTGCATTAACCATGACTCTAAATGCACCCAATTCAAATGATGGATCGGATCCATGTCCACCCTGAGGTGGAATAATTACATCGATTGATCCTCCAGATCCAGTTCCAATACCATTTACAGAATCAACAATAATTTTTCCAAAAGTATATCCAATTCCTCCAGATGTAACTGTAGCATTAACAATTTTACCACCATCAATAATTATAGAAACTCTTCCACCAGATCCATCACCAACAATAGGAATGTTATCATATGTTCCGTTATTATATCCTGTTCCTGAAGCAGTAATAACTACAGTATCAATTTCTCCTGCTACTGCGTTAGTTTGAACAGAAGAATCTGACAGAACTGGAATATATTCCGAAGAGAAGAATTTTAAAACTTGGGCAACTGGAATAGTATACATGTACTTCCATCTATAACCATCAGCAGTAGTTACGATAGAAGTTGATGTTCCTGTAGGTTCAATAGTTGAAGGTTTTCCATTAGGATCTGATGGTGACGTTCCATTATAAATGCACTTATATACTTGATATGTAGAATTAACTACATAAAAATCTGATTCATAAAGACGTGTCGATCCAGATGCTGCAGTTTTAGTTGGAGAATAATCATGCCTATACATATCATAGATATAACCTAATCCACCAGTAGTTTTTTCTGGAGAAGTCCAATCAATACGACGAACAACTTGAATAGTATCATTTGCTAAAACTCTTTTAAGAGATATCATGTCGTCGTATAAATCACTATACTGTTCAAAACTATCGATAGCTTGAGGAGGATTATTCTCATTATCCCATGGTTGAGGTCTACCAATAAAAACATATAGACGATCTCTATCACTACCAGCAACAAGATCACTTGCTTCTGGATCTGGACCCTCTAATGATTTAATAAATTTTGATGCCGAATAAATTCGGAATTGATCTGTAAGAAGTGCTGACATTAATTTATCCTAATGTTTGTATTAATCCCATACTATATTTAGTTACTAAAATACATCATCTCTAAGAATAGTTAAGTATTCAATTGATTTGATCCTCCAGGAAGCTCCGTTTGTACCAGATAACTTCTCTCCCCCTAAAATTGCCTGTGCTACGACACCAGAACCAGTTCCACCAGAAAATGAAATCGATGGTGGGGATGTATATCCATAACCACCAATATTCATATTTACTGATGTAACTTGGTCAGCAGTTAAAACTGCTGTAGCTGTAGATGAGACAATCGAACTTGGAATTACAACATTAGGTGCAGTAGCACCATACCCAAGTCCAGGATCTAAAATACGAATATCGACAATTGTAGAATCACTGGAAAATTCGTATAAAATACCGTAATCTGGATTTCCCGTATCATAGGGAATAATATCTTCCAAAATTAATTCAAAAGTATCTTCGTCCCAAGAAGATACAGTAGCTTGAATTAATGAGTCAACTCCTATTACAGTTTCGCCTGCAACAAATGGTAAATTATTATAATAATTAGAATTACTTACATCCATAGTAACTTTGAGTTTTGCATAATGTTCTATACCTTCATCCAATTGACCAGCATCCACTACTGTTGCTACTTTAAATGGATCTGAAGAATCTTTCATTTGATCACCAATATCAAAAAGAGTTGTATTTGTACCGCCTACAGTTTCTTCGATTCCATATAAAGTTGAAGGAATTCCACCATCCAAATTAATTCTATTTTCATAATCAGTTCCAGTATTAATTAGATCTGGATACCCATCACCATCTCCACCAAGTTCTGCATCATCTTTAAATGCTTTATCAATTTCAATTCCTGGTGGACTAGTTAATACATAGATAATTTCTCCTTCAACATCAAGTATGACATGTGGTAATTGGAAAGAATCGGTTGAATCTGCAATTCCCGCATCAAAAGCAATTGCCGATTTATCAGCAGGAGATCCTGCATCAATAAAGGCCAATTCATCAACTTGGAAAACTATAAAAAGTTCTTGTGTTTCTGGTCTCCAATCGTATACTATAGCGATTTTACTAGAGGCACTTTCTAGTGTTCTGACAATTCTGTCTCCAACATTAAATTTATAAGTACTTATATTTGTATCTGGATCATTCTGAGTATCATCCAAAACAACTCTTTGATCATATCTGAAGTTTATTCCTCTTGTACAACCAGTAAATCTTTTTGCATCTTTACCTGTGTAACGTATTAATTCTTTTTCAAGTAATAAAATTCCACTTCCAGGATATGCATCCGTCGATGATACATATATTGTACTACTGTTTCTGTTGACATCCGCTGTCAGTCCAGTTAAATTATATAATCGTAAGTTATATGCCTGCCTATTTCTAGAAACTCTTTTTAATTTTGCTTGCCTAGTAAAAACTATTTGAGGTGGAGTTGTATATCCTTGCCCAGGATCGGTAACTACAATATCTGTAAGTGATCCTTGATTAATTACCGCTTTTCCTTTTGCTCCAGATCCACCTCCACCAATAAATAAAATATAAGGTTCTTGTAGATAAAATTGCCCAGGATTTGAAATTGATATATCTGGAGAAACAATACCTGTCAGATCTACCTCAGCTGCCCCTGTTGCTCCAGTGCCTCCTCCTCCAGTGATAGATAGGAATGGAGTAGTTTCATACCCTCTACCCGCGTTTAAAATTGATAATCCAGTTACAGATTTTGATACCGCTCTTAATTCTGCTCCTACTCCACCTCCACCCACAATTTCAGCATTAACATCAAAAAAATAACCATCTCCAGATTTTAATACTTGAATATAATCAATTGATCCATCTTCTTTTAAAATAATTTTTGCGCTAGCTTCATCGGGTTCTTCGTAATCTTCTGGTAAATTATAAGAAAATTGTATACGTAGTGGATCATATCCCTCTCCACCATCCAGTACCTTTACAGCAATAATTACTCCATTTTGAATAACTGGTTCCAATACCGCATCTCTTGTTGGAGTACCACAATTTTGTATAATTAAATTTGGTGGTTGTTCTGGATCATATCCACTACCACCATCTTCAACTCTTACAGAATCAACTGTAAGAGTTTCAAGATTAAAAACTGGTGTAATTATAGCTCCAGATCCAGGTACTATTGCCATTCTCTTTATTACTCTTTAGCTTATTTATTATTAAAATTCTAGTTGAACATATGTAAGAGTTACTGTAATAGAAGCAGGGGATCCACTTTTATTTTTAACTCTTAAATAAACATTAGAAGATGGAGTTGAATCATTATTCCACCCTATTACTGATGGAGTAATCAATTTAGTATCTGCTGAAGTTGTAATCACATCAGCAATAATGCCAGATCCAGATGTTGGTAAAGTAGATTCAATTCTTGATGCATCACTTACTCTACTAGCAGAATCTATATACAAAGTAACCCACGCAGCATGAGATGTTTCAATCTTTAGGAGAGCGTATGTTTTACATGCAGAGATTGTAACGTTTGCTGAAGCACTATCATTTAAACTTGTAGTAGTTGTCGATGATGTAGTTCTTGTTGGAGTATCTGTTAAATCTTGATAACTACCAGATAATGCTACGTCAGAAAGAACGGGTTTATTTGTTAGATCTAAATATGATCCAGAAAATAAAAGCGGTTTATTCAGAATACGTGCTACCCCAGCAGTAGCATTCCAATCCGAACTTACTTGTGCGGCAGGAATAGTTGGAACACCAGAAAGGTCAGAGTATGATAATTGAGCACTAACAAAATCCGTTCCATTAGACCTCAAAACATTTCCAGTAGTAACATTATTAATGTTTATTTGTAAATCAGTACCATTTCCTAAATCATTATAAATTTCATTTAAATTTGAATTGATTTTTTGGGCACCAGATCTAATACTATCTCCAGTGCCGTCATTAGCTTGTGATCCTACATTAATAAGTTGTTTAGACATTTTTTTGTAAATTCCTATGTAGTTATTTATGCCTGATCAAATGTAACAGCATTACTATCAAATCTCAAATCATCGTCATCATACTTGAATCCAAACCCAGGATTTACATCTGGAACATTATTATCAACCAGAATTGATGGATATGCATATCCACTTCCTCTATTTACTACATTAACTCTAGCAATTCCCACTAATGCCTTTGCTTGAGCATCAAATCCAGTTAGTGAATCAAATGAAACTGTTGGACGAGAAGTATATCCATCTCCAGTAGATGTTAATTGTAACGAAGAAACTCTTCCAGTTATAAGAGAAGATAGAGCAGCAGCATTCCTTCCTAAAACTGATCCAGTATAATCGAAAGTAACTAGTGAATTTGACGATTCAATAATTGCAACAGTTCTATCAAGATCTTCTGCTTCTATTTCTAACTGATCTCCTGGTTCAATTGGTGGAATAATTTCAGACGCGATAACGTCAGCATCGGAACCAATATAAGAGAATGCAACAAATGTTGATCCTGCTCTTGGAACTTCTGCAAAAATTATTCTAGAACCAACCAGTTGGAAAGATACTCCTGGTTCTTGTATAACACCATTTAATGATACAATAATATTATTTTCTGGTTTTATAATTTGAGATTGGACTCCTTGAGTTAAAGTTAATGAATAAAATACTTCATTCAATTTTAAGTTAAAACTACTTCTTAATGAATCAAATTCAAAACTAATATCGTCCAATTGACGTAGTTTTCCTAGATAAACAGCATTAAATGAAGATCCGATTGCAGGTGCTTCTGTGAATTCTATTGTGTCACTAAAAGTAGTATATGATGCATTAGGAGGTTGTAATATACCATTTACAAATACTAACACAAAACCATCATTATCTGGAAAATATTGATCACCATTATTTGTAGTCAATTTAAATGTAGTTTGCACTCCATTAAATCCTAAAAATGTTCTGGAAATTCTTCCAACAACATCTACTGCAGATACTACACCAGCACAATAGTTGGAATCACTAATTATTTCTGAATATACATTAATATCTCCAACAATATTTGATAGGTATAATCTAGTATACTGACCAACTGATGTAACTTTTTCTACTCTAGCGTATCCTTGAGAGTTTATTTCACTGACATTTATAATTGTAGCTTGACCAGTTGGAGCGATATCTACAATATCTTTATAGTATAAAATACTATCACCATTCGAGTAAATTGTAGTTGTTACATTTGAAATATAAAGGTATGCAGTAGTAGAATTGATAATTTCATATCCTAAAATTGTTGCTTTCTTGTTTAACTCTACATCTCTAAATATTGTTCCACCAACATCAAATATGTTGTAAACATTATCATACTCAACTGTTAATTGATATATCTTGGATGATTGGATAATCGATCCAATTGATAAAGCAGGAGATCCATCTTTAACAGCAACGTCAATATATTTTTCTGTAATTGACGAATAAATGGTTCTTCCAACCAAAAATTCACCAAATAAACTTTCAGTTTCAATTATTAATCTACCTCCAGTATTTGATAACACTGGAGCATTATTATACTCATAATTTTGTAATATTCCTTCAAAGTTTGAATATAAACCAGTAATATACTGATCATCTTCAAATTCACCAATAACATTTGTCAGTTGGACTCTATTTGTGATATCTGTAATTTCTGCAGTATACCCATCATCATTAACTATAGTTTGTCCAATAGAAAATGATCCAGATATAATAACAACATCAATATAACTTACAAATTCTCCATTTTCAATTGAGTCAATAGTACAAGAACCAGAAGCAGATGGTATACGAGTTATTTCTTGCCCTCTTTCAAATATTTCTACTGGATTATCATAAGTTATTGTAAATCTCTTAAGAATTTTTCTTACTTTTCCTCTATTAAATATAATACTCTTAAATTCCGCAAATTCACCAGATGATATTCCATAAAAATAATCGCCAACACTAATTGATCCAGAGACTGGTGTTAATGCATTTCTAGTAGGATATGACTTTGTTGGAATTGTAAGTGCGGATGTTGCAATAATTTCATTAGTAGCTATATAAGTTGGATTATTTAAAACACCCAATAAAATATCCATTCTTGCATCAGTAAAAGATTGTATTTCAGTTAAAGATGCTCCAGTAATAGAAACACTTGGATCTACATATGAAACTTGTCCTGATGCTGGTGCTGGTGTGATTAATGTTTCGGCAACGGCAGATCTTATTAATTCTTTGACTCTTTGATACGCATAAATTGATTGAATTAATTCACCATCTAAAGAAGTTATTGTTCCTGTAGTGGCATCAATATAAGAGGTTGCTGCTTCAACAATTGCACTGTTACCGTCAGTCAATAAATCATAAACAATTGCATCAATAACATAACCAATATCTCTCAAGCACTTAGAGTTTCCTCCAGGAACTGAGAATCCTGGATAATTATTTAAGGTTCTTTGAAGTGCTTCATATTTAATGTACTCTTTATTAAAAATGAGTAGTTTAGCAGCATCTCTATATAATTTATTTGAATCACTTTCAGATTGCCTGGTAACATGATTCATATTACCGTTTGAAATTGCAGTCGTTAAAATAGAGAATAGTGTTGTAATTGCAGATGCTACATTACTGCAAGAATTTGCACTTGTATTTGAACCAACGGTTCCTGCTACAGTTTGTGCTGCAGTAGTAGTATTTGCATATGAAACAGTAGTTGCAGTACAAGCTGTTACTACATATGAACCATTATATCCAGTTGGTGTTATACCAGAAACAGTAATTGTTTGTCCAATAGTAAATGGTGCAGATCCTTGATTTGCAAAAGTTAATGTTGCTGTTGTACCATTACCTGTTGCTGCAGTTGTTGTGATATATCCATCAGCAATAATCGTTAAATCTTTAACTTGAGTTAACGTTGAATATCCGCCAATTGTAATTGTCTGATTACGCATGGCTTGAATAGCCATATCTCTTGCCTGATTAAACGCATAATTTGATTCTGTTTGTTCACCACCTAAAACAGGATTTATGGTATATAATTGTGCGTAATCATATATACGAGCATTACCACCATTCCTTAGATCATATACAATTGCAGTTAAATTATCAATAATATCATCGATACAGTTTTGATTTCCATTTGGTACGCTAAATCCAGGATAGTTTGCTAACATTCTACCGACTGCAACCTCAGCGATTAATTGCTTATTTGCATCGATTAGATTTGAAGCATCGTAATATCTACCATAGTAGGTATTTCTTTCTGGTATTAAAATACCAATCGCTAAATTAAATAATGTATCTATGGTTGCCTTTATTCTTTCACAATTTCCACCATATGTTCCATTATCGGATAAAATCGTAGAATCTGTATGTGGAGATGCTGTAGCACCATATGTTGCCGTATATACAGTTGAAGTTGTACCACTAACAATCCAGTTATCAACAGCGTATTGACATAGTATATTTGCATATTCTAGAGCAATTACTGTAGGGAGAAGTTCATTTTTAACGTACTCAATTTCATTATTACCAATATAAAATTCCATAGCTGCAATAGTATTTGCATTTCCACCAGTTAATAAATCCGTTATAATAGATGGAATAATATAATCAGTTATATCTCTTTCACACGTTACTGGAGATCCATTTGGATATGAGAATGTTGAATATGTGACTCCTGCTACAGTAAATTTGAAATAATTTTCAATATAACCAGTTGATTCTTGAGCGATAAAATCTCTATTGAACCACAATTGATCAGCAGCGTCTCTGTATACTTGATCCGCAGGAGCTATAACTTCATTAATTTGCTCCCATAGAGCATCAATCGCTGACTGAACATTCGCACAGTCTGGATTAGATGGATCTGGAATTATATCGTATGGTGGAACAGGAATTTTATCAGTATATAGAGGTGAAGTACTTAATGTTCCTATAACAGCTTGTTGACATAAAGCACTCATTTGAGTATGAGCATAAAGACTTTGGAGTGCTTGAAGTCTAATGTAATTTAAACCACCATTAGCATCTAGGTAAAATCTAGCAGCAGTTACAGATTCATAATTACCACCATTTTCAATATCCTTAATAACAGCATCTAATAATAGTGATAGATCCAACTTACAACGATTTGTACCATCTGAGGATCCTGCTACATCTCCTGGAATAATTAAATCTGGATAACGGTTTTTCATTCTTCCAACCGCTTCTTCAATAATATAGGTGGCATTCAAACGAAGAAGATTTGCAGCATCTCTAAATCTATGTCTACCATCATCACCAATTTGATTGGAAATAATAATTTTATCTGTAGTATCAATTTGCTTTCCTGATATTGGAACTTCAATATAGTTAGAAACTACAGCAGTAATAATTGGATCGAAATGAATAAGTAATTTTGTATTGTTATCTGATGTAAATGCTGTAGTAGATGGTGTAAATGTGGTTGTATATCTAGCAGTATTTGATACTCTAATTTCATCCAAATAACCTCCAAATCCAAAAAGACTCTGCCAATCTGCACCAATTCTAATTGGTTTTGCAGTATAATTATTTGAGTCTGTATAAGTGCTTCCTACTTGAGTTCCATTTAAAAATAATTTTAAACTTGTTCCAGACCTTGACAGTGCTAGATGGGACCAAGTACTTCCAGTAATCGAAGTTGCACTTGAAATTCTTATAGCGCCATTTATATAAACATATGGTCTATTTAAATTATCAATACCGAGAGTTATAGCATCATTTGGTTCCGAAGTACGAGCATCAAATATAGTTTGGTATGCCCCAGATGTAGTTCTGTATACCCAACATTCGTATGTAAAATCTCCTGTTCCCCAGGCGAAATCGGATGAAGATAATATACTCAAGTAATCTCCCGATCCATCAAATAGAGCAGAAACTCCACTAAATTTACTTTGAGCAGTTGATATTGAAGCATTACCATTTTTAGCAATTTTATGCGTAGATGAGCTGGAATCGACGATATCTTTACGAATTGTTTCTTCAGAAGTAAATGTACCACTTAAATTACCCAAATATAAAGTCTTTAATGCATAATTTACACCAATAATATCTGCAGTTTGACTAGAAGTTAATCCAGTAATACTGTCGCCAATATTAAAGTTACCTCCAGAAAGAGTGTGATATGTTAATTTCCTTACAACTAATTCTTCAGAAGAATTCAAAGCACCTGATTGATTAATATATTCAAATTTTATATTTTGAACAAGATCATTATCAACAACAGATGAACTTCCAACTTCATAATCATAATCAAGAATGATATTTGAAACATCTTCAAATGGAACAAAGATTGGTTCTACCTTAAGTTGGGGATCATTTATATCTTGAACCTCAACTAATGATTTACTAATATCATCGACAATTACATTAGGTAAAGTTGGATTTACTATCCTATTAAATAGCAATCCAAAAAATGTACTATTATCGCTAATTGTGATTGAAGATAAGAAATCTCCAGTTGTAGGATCTGAATATGGTGCGATTCCAACAACTTTTGCAATAACACCAGATTTTGCCCCAATAATATAATCATTTAAACCAATTGCTAATAATCCTGTTGGACTTGTATAAGTACCAGAAGATTTACTAATAACTAAAGTATTTGTAGTTGTGCTTGTATTGGTATCAAGATTAATCTCCTCTACAACAGCCGTTTTCTTATTTGTATTACTAATAGACTCTCTAAATTCAAATATATTATTTGATGTATTTTGATTTTGTGATTCTAATGTACAATTTAATCCTGTAGCAGCAGAAATAACTACTTCACCATTTTGGAATCCAGATCCAGTAATATTAAAAACTTTTAAACTATTACTTGTGGATTGTACTACTATGGCTGTAGAATTGGTTGTCAATCCTCGTATTGTTTGTCCAAGTTCTGGTAAAATGCCAGAAACATTACTAATAGTAAATGTAAATGAAGTTTGGAATAATAAAGTCAATTCAGCATAACTAATTCTTGTTGGAGCAGCTGGAGGTTCTGTAAAGATAATGCTTCCTTGCTGCACATCAAATGCTATTCCTGGTGCCTGAGCCAATCCATTTATAACAATCATAAATTGACTAGTATTTGCAATAACTGGTGATCCAGAAATTGTTATTGGGAAAGTTGTTCTTTCACCATCAAATAATGGAGAAATATCATCAAGTCTTTGGACAACAGATGTCAAAATTTCTTCCGATGAAGTTAGTCTGGTATTTCTGAATAAAACTTGAGTGTTATCAAATTCTTCATATATTGGTTCAACCAAAGCAAAATTATTAATATTTGCTACAACAGAACTCTCTATCAAATTAACACTCTTTGTCAATTCAAAATCTAATCTGTCATTAAGTCCTTTTCCTCCACCTTCAATTCCAATTTCACCAAATACTTTAAATCCAGCGGGGTGTACATTATCAATTACGATATCTCTCCAACCTTCAATAGAAACAGGTGATTTAACATTATATGAAAAACTTTGATAAAGATATGAATCTTGAATTTTTTGTACAATTTCACTAGGTTTTCCAACATCATCAATAAATTTACCTACCGTACTTGTAATAGAATCTACTTCAAGGACACCTTTTGCAATATTAATAATGTCAATTGTTCCACTAGCTCTAGATACTGTTCCTGTAATTTGTGATCCAGTTACAAAAGTTCCATTAACATCAGTTAATTTTAAAATTCGTGGACCAATTTGCCAACCATCATTTGTAGATACATATCCTACAGCAGTTGCAGTAGACAAACTTTCTCCTTGATAAACTAGTTCTCCAGATAAAAATCTACCAGTTTCTACGTTTGCTTCAGCTGCACCACCAAAAGAGGTGGTTAGTACAATTTGTCTTCCAGCTCCTCCATTTGCAAAAGAAATATAATTTCCACTTTCAGCATCTTGTGGTGTTAATGCAACTCTTAATTGGTCATCATCAAGACCATTAGCAGATCCTGCAATAGCATAATAAATTTGATCACTATTAATGTATCCAAATGATGTTAATGGTAATTGTGTTCCTTCACCAAGATCTTGTGATGTAAATTGTATTGGAGATGCATTTGTAATTCCATGAGGGAATGCAAATTGGAATAAACCTAAATCCAAGTTGACAACATAAGTAAAACTTGATTTTAACGATACTGTTGGGTTGGAAGAATAACCAAATCCAGCATCTTTGATAATAATATCACTGATTCTTCCATTTCTCAAGAATGCTTGAGCAGTCGCTCCAGATCCACCACCTCCAGTAATGATTACTTCTGGTGGAGTTGTATAACCAGTTCCAGGATCGGTAATTTTAATACTACTTAAAATACTAGTATTAATTAATTGTAAATTTACTGGGAAAGTTATTTCTGGTCTAAGTGTGTAGTCATGGGTATAATTAAATCCAAAATTATTATTTTTTAATTTTTTAATTTTTCCTATTCTAGTTCCTTGAGCAAAAATAGAAGCACCAGTTCCTTTTGGTGGAATTACTACTTCTAATATGGCACCAGAACCAGTAAGAGTTGGACCTAAAATTCCATCTACTGCGTCAATATCAACAAATGCTTCAGTGTAACCCTTTCCAGGATCTGTAACAGTAACTTCAACAATTTGACCAACTGGGTCTGTAGTTCCATCCACTAAAATAGAAACTTTTCCACCAGTGCCATCTCCTAAAATAGGAACTCCAAAATATTCACCTGCAGCATATTCAGTTCCAGGTTCAACAATATTCACTCTTTCAATTTTACGAGATGATTGTATGTCAGTAATAACAGGAACTTTTTTATAGAATCCACCTCCATTAATCAATCTAATTTTTGAAATTGGACCAACTGCTTTTGGTGATGATGTGGAATAAGAAGTTGTTAAAACATTTGCAACTTTTTCTGGTTCAAACGACATTATAAATTTAAATTTATCTGGACCTTGTGTTACAGATCCACCTTGCAAATCTGTAATTGTAAATGTTCCAATATAAGGACTTGGTAAAATATCGATATATGATAAATTTGTTACTGGACCATCCTCAGACAAATCTGCAGGATCTGCATAATAACTGATGTTTGCAGAATCGTCAGTAATTTTAAATGAAATGAATGGTGAATTTCCAGGCTCATCAAATCCAGGTGTACCCTTTCTAATAATATTTTTAAAAGTATACTCAATTTTATATAAATTATCTCTATAGAAAGACAAGTAATGTCCTTGCATAGATGGATGTGCAGTATCAAATGTATATTGCTGACCGTAAATAAATTTAAATATTGGTGTTTTTACAAATAGAGTGATAACTTGTGTTGAAATTGAAGAAGACGGTATACTTCTTAGTTTTAACAAAAATTCTCTCTTAGAAATAATTTTATCTATAGATAAAGTACCAAGCAAATTAGTATATACTGGTTCTGGATCTCCATAGATAATACTAGACTCATCTAAGTAATGTGATACATTAGTTCTAATGAAAACTAAATCTGTTTGAGATGTACTGTTAATTTTTAATATTTTTTTCAAATTAGTTATTACACTAATTTGAGACACTCCTGTTAATCCTGTTATTTGTGCTTGTTGTTTATTTGATGTAAATGAAATTTGATTGGAATTAATTGTAACAACAGATCCAACAACATATGGTGACCCAGAAGAAGTTGCATCAATCCTAATTAAATAATCATCATCCGAATAACTTTTGAATTCTGCTGATAACTCAACTGGTATTTGAAGAGAAAATGTTCCTAAAACAACATTAACAACGTTAGCAAAGGTGTATGGTGAAATTTCATTTAAAACACCATCAGAAGATCCTAAATAACCACTATTTAAAACAAATGTATCAGTCTTATCTGAAATTGTTAGTTTGTTATTCTCCAAATCCTTACCAACAATCTTTGCACTTGCGATAATTGCATTAAGTGAATTATATTGATAAAGTGTAGATCCAATATTATAATCAAAACTTTGATTTATTGTTAACTCTGTAACATTATCTGCCTTAGAAACATTAAAATAATTAAAGAAAAATTTATCTAAAGTCTTTGTTGATAATTTGACTTTTCTACCACCTATTGTAGGAACAGTAGCAGTTCTAGATGACCAAGTATCTTTAGAATTGACAAAATTTTGAGTATTAATCGTCGTTGCCGTAGCTGCAGAATAACTAAAATCTAAAATTTGGACACCTTCACTCGCTAAAGTATATGTTGATGAAGTTAAACCAGTGACAGTTTGCAATAAATCTACATTATACAAAGATCTATTTAATGTTAAATTATTCTGCGTTAATGATATATTTCCAGTTCTTTCAGCATCTACATTCTTATCAGTTTTAAATGCGAAAGTTCTGCTTGGATATGCAGTCTGAATACTATCACCAGATGCAGTTCCATAATTAACAATTGAGTGGGCAGATGTGGGTGGTGTATATGTTGAGGTATAAACTAAGTAATTACTTAATCTAATGTCATCTAACTTCATCGGATGGGAAAATGATCCCGTCGTATTACCAAAATCAATTTGAGCTGGGTCTATATTTGCCGAACTTGTTTGTTGTACATACTGAATACCATTAACGAAAATAGTATAAGTACTAACATTACTTACAACTTTTTTAGTGAGTGCTATGTGAACGTACTGTCCATTTGATAAAGTTAATACATCTGATAATGTGCTCCAAGATCCAGCTACTCCATTTATTTCGCATCTAATTTTCCCATAAGTAGAAGGAGTTGAAGAAGATCCTTGAATTTGAACTAATATTGAATCTAATCCATCAGTTACTGTTATTATATGTGGTATTTTTGATGTTGGGATTGAATCATATTTTAACCATCCCTCAAGAGTCCAAGATGTATTTGTGATGGACGTGGTAGATCTTAATCTACCAAGAAGAGGTATAGTAAACGCATTAGTTCCAAATTTAAAATCTGTAGTTGTAGTAGCACTTCCAGAAGAAACCAAAGATGAAGATCTTCCAGTAGCATCTACCAATCCATTTTCAGCATTAAATAAAAATTGTGTTCTATTTTGCTCTACATTACCAATTAATATTGGATCTCCTGATGTATCTGCTAAACAAGAAACTAGTGTATAACCTCTTGTAATGGAAGAATCTGCAACTTGAGAAGATTTTAAAATAGATCCATCATAACGATATTTTAACGCCCCAATACTTAATGTTGAGTTTGAATTGGTTAAAGTGTAACCAACTGATATTTCATTAAATGGATCTATAGAGCATTTTGATGGAACAAGAGGAATGTTAGTATCTACTGTTGTAAATTTATTTACTAAAATATCTCCATTATTTGATAATCTTAGTAATTGAATCTTATCTTTCAATCCACTACTCACAACTACTGGAGCAGAAGTAATATACAATTGATCATATTCATCAATTACAAACGATACGTCTTCAAATCTATAACCACTATAAGAATATTGGTATATATTTGATACTAAAATTCTATTAGATTGGATAACTAATTTACCAACTAATATGTTTGTATCATTAACAGTTCCAATAACAAAAATATTTCCAGTACTATCAACTTTAACTTGATAAAGTTTTTCGGCATTTCCTGTAGATGTTATTTTTCTTTTAGCTAGAACTTCACCCGAAGAATTTAATAAAATTATAAAACCATCTTGAACACTTGTAGTATTTGTATTTGTGTATCCAACAACAATAATATTATCATTAAGACATGCAATATCTGTAACTACATCTGCTCTAGTGATTCCGCTTATTCCTGAAAGATCGGCCTTCCAACTTAAAGTTGATGTTGATCCAGTTTCAGATTCTACAAATCTAGCAATAAAAACATCTGGGTTAAATGCAGCATTTAAGGAAATATTTGGATATGTTCTTCCGACTACATAAACGTTTGATGAATTTTTGCACGCAGAAACAATTTCAAGTCTAGATGTTGAAGATGTTGGTAAAGGTGAATTTATAACTTTTCCATAAATTTGAACACCATCAGTATTATATTTTGCAATAAATCCTTTATTTGATAATTGAGTTCCACCAGTTTCGGAACTAATGTCAACCAACTCTCCAACAACATAAAAGGATTTATCATCTGCAACTATTGAATTTTTAGCAACAATTTTATAATTTTGATCACTAATTTCAGTGTAAAAATAATCTGCTTTCTTTTTAGTTTGTGGATGTTCAATTCTAATAACTGGTTCTTCCTCATACCCAGCACCAGAATTTTGAATGGTGAAATCGGATAATATACCAGTGTTAGAAATAACTGGAGTTATTTTTGCATCAGATCCACTATTTGATTCAATATCAATTTGTGGTAAATTTTCTGGATCATAACCAATTCCTTCGTCAATTACAGTAATTTTTTCCAATCCAGAAACTGCAAGAACTTTGATAGTCTTACTACTTGGTTCCATAGAAGGAATTGTAGTAATAGTAACTTGATCTCCAACTAATAAATCATGGGGTTCAGTTGTTTGTAATACTCCTTTAAATACATCAAGCGTTGAATTATATTCATATGTAAGTGAAGTGATATCTTTACCTTTAATTTCAGATATTCTTGCAGATGCTCCGTATCCTTCAGTACCAGTATCATCAAAAATTAATCTATCTCCAACTTGATAATTTTGCCCACTATTCTCAATTGTAAATCCTGTAATTTTTGCGTCTTCAAATTTGGTAGTAGTTTCCACCTCAATATCAACTTTTGAAGAAATATCAACTTTTGGAAAATAATCAAAAACTTCTAGTTGCTGCTCTTCAAACATTACATTTGGATCATCAATTTCATCTTGAGAAATAGAACCATCTTTATTTTCATCTTCAATATCAAATAGTAATAAATCACCATTTTCTAAAGTTAATGCGTTTGTTGTTTGATTTGGAGTTCTCTCTATATCAATATCTACATTTTCAAACGGAGTTCTATATCTAACTACTCCAGAAGGAATATAAGATTGAGTTGCAAATTGCGTTAAGTTCCATTTTTCTGGATCCGAATAATATCTTGGGCCTATAATATAGGGAAACTCTGGTTCTCCTGCCAAATCTAAGGTCACAAAATAAGCGTAAACTCCATCAGGAAAATCTGGCGTTTTGCAGAATCTTCCATTATATTCATCTAAATATACAGCAGAACTATTGAAAACATACTCATAATCTTCAATAAAAGTTCCTGCTGGATAAGTTGTTAGAGGAGGTCCTTCAATTCTTATGGGAACTGGGTTAGTATTTTCATCATATACTAAATTAGTTTTTAAACGATAACCACTTCTAATGGGAACTATAGAACTAGAAAGTAAAGTGGGATCACTTAATCCATATGGACCATAGATGGGATTTCCATCATATGCCCAACCTAAAATAGGAGAGTGTGTTACAGAAGATCTCTCCACGAGTTCTCCATTTTGTAAGTCTAAATTATCTCCTAAAACATACCTTAATTGTTTTGGATTAGAAATATGTCCATATTCTCCACCATATTGGGAATTATACCCAACAAAAATAGCTCCGTTTGCATAATCGAAATTTGTTTGCGTGCTTAAGTTATATGTCCATTCAAAAATTTCAGCCTCAAATTCAGCAGATTCCCCAATAGATTCTAATCTTATTTGAGTTGTACCTTGCTTATATCCAATACCTTTATTTAAAATTTGTACGCTAATAACTCTTCCAGAATCTACTCCTTCAGACGAAATGGTTGCTTTTGCTATAGCACCAAAACCATCTCCAGTTATAACAACTCTAGGTGCAGTTGTATATCCAGATCCTGCCGAAATAATTGCAATTGAGGTTATTCTTCCATTACTAACATAAGCTTGTGCAGCTGCACCTTCTCCACTACTTAGTTTAACATTAGGTGAACTTGTATAACTTGTTCCCGAATTTAAGATGACTACATCTTGTACTGGACCTCTAACAATTGCTTTAGCTGTTGCTCCTGTACCCCCTCCACCAGTAATTGTGATTGTTGGTTCTGATGTATATCCTGTACCAGGAGAATTAACTAAAATTTTTGTAACTACACCATTTGTTATAACTGCAGTAGCAGATGCTCCTATTCCAGAAGATCCATAAATTGATACTAAGGGAGAAGATGTATATCCTTGTCCTCCAGTCAACACTTCAATTTCAACTACAGATCCATTTACTACTACTCCTGCAGCAGCTCCACTACCACCTCCACCATTAAATGTTAAAACTGGCGGCACTGCTGCATCATATCCAGATCCACCACTAACAACATTTACATTTGTAACAGGACCATATGGTAGTAATTCTGTTGATTTATAATTCCATATAGATACACCATTAACAAAACTACCAATTGAACCTGGAATAGTATTTGTTTTTAGAGAAATTGTATTTGGTATTCTTGGAAATTTATATAATTTTCTTTGATTTCCTGGAAGAAGGGCTGTTCCCAAAAATGGACCAACTTTATAATTTGGTATTCCAGATGTTGCAACATACACATGATTTGCACTTAAAAATGAATTTTGTATATTTGTTGGAAATTTTGAAATTGAATTATTAATTACTTGAGAATCGCTTTTTCCTGTATTAAGATCGATAGAGATTAAAATATTTCCTTGAGGATTTAATGTTGCTGGTTGTGGTAAATTATACTTAAATACCAAGTCACTTTCTCTGGAAGTTACTAAAAATGTTCCATTAAAGATAATTGGGTTAGCACCATAAACTGTCACTTGGTCACCAACCAAGAGTCCATGTGGATCACCACAAGTAACAGTTGCTGTTTGATTATTAAGACCTCCAAAAGTAATACTTTGTACTGTTAGTAGTTTTTTAACATTATACAACCAACTAGTAACTAATTTACTATCATCAGCAGCTCCTAATTTTGCAATTGATAATTTATCTCCAGTTAAATAATAACTTCCATCATCTATTAAAGAAGTTTGATTTGCATCAACTATACCTAAAATTGATAGAACTACTTCTCTTTCGGTTCCTTTATTTGCATAAATATAAAAATTTGACGTTACGACAGTTCCTGCATCCCATGTAGAAGCAGTAGTTTCATTAAGACCTCTGGTACACTCAATAAACTGGGTTAAAGTCTTTTCCTTATAACGAATGATTTCAGAACCAACAACTATTTCACCATTTCTTTCTGGCCATCCAATAGTAGAATCAACATCTATAATTAAAGTATCATCAACAATTCCCTGAATCAATTTAGTTGAATATGGAATCACAAATTTACCTTGAATAGTCTCTTCAGAAAGAATTAACTCATATACATCATATGTTGCAGTTTGTATTGCTGTATAGTTTTCAACTAATGCAGAAGAATACGTAACGTTTTGATCTACAGGATCTTGTAATTGTTCTATTAAAGAATCTTTTAAATATAAAGGATTTCCAGAAATCAGTTTACATCTTAAAACTGTATCTACCGCCCATGTTGCAGCAGAAGGTTTGATAATTTGATCTTTTGGATAAGTAACATCAATATTTGCACCATATAATAATTTGAACAAATATTTTAAAGAATATACAGTTCCTTTAGATGCATAAAAGTCTTTAATCGTATTTCTTATATTTGAAATATTCAAAGTCTTTTTATCTAATTCTGGAAGACCTGGTAAATATTGATTAGTTATTTTGTCCACAAATTTTGACATAAAAACACTATCAATACTAGTTACAGTAGAACCAGAGTAATGACTAGTTGCTATAGAATTAGATTCATCTTTAAAAATAATATTATTTTTTGAATCGTAATCTAGTAACCCACTGACTCCCCTAGCGCAACCAACAAATTGTGATTTGACATAATCTTTTCCAGGATTAACGATTTCAAATCCAGTAACTTCATCTTTACCAATTTCACTAGATGCTTTTGCTTGAGTTGTTGATGAAATATACACCTTTGGTGGATTCTCAGGAGAATATCCCTCACCAAAATTTAGAATATTGATATCAATAATTTCACCATTAAATACTGAAGCTACTGCCTTTGCTCCTGTTCCACCAATATAATTTCCAAGATTATCTTTTCTATCGTCTACAATATAAACGCTGGGAACATCAGTGTATCCAAATCCACCATCCAATAATTCAATTGAAATGACTCTACCAGAATCATCAACTAAAACATCTAAAATTTGTGCTCCAGTTGGTTGTATAACTTTTACTCTTGGTGGATTATTAACATCATATCCTGTTCCAGCAACAATTATATTGACATCAACTACCTGACCTTTATCATTCAAAACAGACTCGGCAACTGCTTGTATACCAACACTAGTTAGTGGTGGATCAATATAAATTTTTGGTGGATTTGAATATCCAAATCCAGGTGAAATAACATCAATACTCTGAATTATTCCACCTGAAGATACAACTACATTAGAAACTTCTGCTCCAGTTGGGTTTATAAATGAAATTCTTGGAACATCAACATATCCAGATCCACTATTTACCAAACTTAAGGAAGATACTTGCCCAGAATTATTAACTTCCGCAACTGCTCTGGCAGCAGTGCTTCCCAAAGTTTCTGGTTCTGAAATAACTACTAATGGTGGATTTTCTGAAGAATATCCAGTTCCACCATCTAATAAAGTAATTGATTTTAATCCGCCAACTAAAGATTTTGCTGTTGCATATTGACCATTTTCCGATACAACTGATACTTTAGGTGCATTTTCTAATGTATAACCAGATCCACCAGTTTTAACTATGATTCTTTCAACTTCAGAATCATCATTTACAACAGAAAATGCTTGAGCTCCAGATCCAATTGAAATTGGAGTCGTTTTTATATATCCAACATAAATGCTATCTTGAGGAACGGTTTTAAAAATAATATAATCTTCAAAAATACTAAAATCCTCAAATGGTAAAAGTAAATTGCCATCCACTACACAAATTGTAAGTACTGTATTTGAAGGAAAGTACGATATATTATTTCTCTTTAACTTATAAATTAATTCATTATTTGTTCCTGGAGTAATTGGATCTAAAATATCAATTTCTTTCGAGTTGTATCCTTTTAAATATTCAATACTTATATCATTAATAGTATCAGATAAATTTATAGGATCATATGGTCTAGGAGGATTAGTAAAGATAATTTTATCCCCAAAAATAGTATAATCGATACCTGGTCTTAAATACTCACCATAAATTTTTACAATTAAATGTTGTGCTGATTCTGGAAATAGTGGTATATTATTAAGTACTAGATCAAATTCTGTCTCATTACCGTCAAATAATAAATATGGATTAAAAGTTTCTACAATTTTTTTACGAAATTCTAAATATGAAAGTCCTGCCGACAAAATGATAGATGGAGATTTTTTTGTCTCTTCATAATAAATTATTTCATCATTTATTAAAATTGTTCCGTCTCTATCTACAAAACCATCTGTAGTCTCTACTTCAATATTGACAGTATCACTAGAAATATTGGATATCAGTGAAGTAGAACCATCCAATTTGGTTAAATCATATTTTGATAAATCAAAATAATTTGCTAAATTATTTACTATACCTATAGGTCCAGCAACTCTTTCCTGGGACTTATAATAGTAAGATAAAAATTGCTCAAAAAGTGGGCTACTATCCTTAATAAAATCAGGTAATTGATTTAAAACCGAAAGTGATACTGATGCGTTTTGCATTTTTTATTAACTCTCTTTTTACTATTTAACAGACTTATGAGAAGCAAGATCCAGCGCCAGGAGTTGCTACTGGACTTGTAAAGGTGAATGTAGATGGAGTTGGATTAAATGTGCTAGGATCTCCAGCACTGCCTCCTGGACCAGATTCGGGTATTCCATCTCCAATATTAATAGTTGGAACTGGAATAGTAAGAATTGAACCAGGAGGTGCAGGAGTTGTTGCAGGATTTTTTGGTTTTATTGATATAGCAATTAGTGGTGGGTCTCCATCACCATCAGGACCATTAATTGTTGTTAGTGGTCCAACTTTTACTTTGCCAGTATCGCAGTCATATGTTCCTGCCTCTTTATTTGTGATGATTTTTTTATTATTATCTATGTAATAACTAATCAATTTTCCAGCACCATCATCTTCCAAGAATTGTGGTTGGGTGACACCTGGAGTGTAAAATTTAGATGATCTAACTGTTTCCCCAGTAGCTGAATCGCAAGCACAATCCAATTTAACATTAAAATTAATATCCCAAGATTTTGGTGTGGTTAAATTTTCATATGCAATAACTTTATAAGGTGTTACGCCAAATTGAACATCTTGTATGTTTGGATCTGCATCAAGTATAATTTTTTGCAATTGAGATAAGGATAAAGTTTTTCCAAAATTACCCAAATCTTCTCTATTTCCATACTCCTGTATTGCCGCAAGAATTTTTTTTCTAATATCATCCGAAGTATTTTGATTGACAGCACCAGTTCCATCATCAGACAATACACTTCTAAATGTTGTGGCAGAAACATATAAAGTTAAATTCATAAAAATTTCTTCAGGATCTGTAATAACAGTTTCTACGGATGCCATAGAGTATGGCTTTAATTTTGCAATAATATCTTTTTTGGTTAGATTATTTAATTTATTGCCAGTAGTTGTTTTAATTGTTACTATTACTTTTCCATATTGAGGAGGATTTAATAATTCCCCTCCAAACGCATTAACATACCTTGCATTTGGATATATGTTTCTAATAATTGCTTCAAAATCGTTAGAGGTAACGGCTCTGTTCTGTGCAGAATAATATTTTGGAGCGTTAAATTTTATTGAAGAAAGTGATTCTGCAGATGCACCCAATTGAGACTTATCGGTTAAAATTAAAGTAACATCTGTAATTGGATTATCATTTGAATCTATTACTTTTCCAATATAACCCATAGAGTTTATGTTGTTTGCAGATGCACCCGATGTTTTCACATATTCGATATAAATTACTTCGTTATCAACTAATTTTCTACCAACAACTCCGTCCCCAAAAACAATTTCATATCTCCTATCATCTGCTTCATTTAAGAAAAATATTTTATCTATACTTTCTACCGCTGTAACGTTTGAAACTAGATTGTACCTATCATATGTGGTTGATTGAATATCTGGTCTAACATAAACTTTTAATGTATCAGTATCTACGTTATCGTTTGGAATAATATAATGCTGTTGAAGTTTATTATTTACGGTATATTGATAGGATAATAAGGATCCTTCGTATACTTTTAAACTTTCAAATAAAGCTATTCCTGTGGACTTATCAACGGATACTGTCTTATCATCTAGTACAACAAAAGTATATGCAACTCCATTAACGTTACCAACAGAAACATCACCTTTTTGTAAAGTAGCTGTAGATGGATATGTTCCATCTACAGTAATTTCAGTTTGAGCTGCTAGTGTAATACATGCTTTAGCCGAAGAAATTGATCTTGGGGTGTAATTTAATGATTTAGCTAATGAAATTACATTATCTCTTATCGAAGCACTATCTAAAAATAGTTCATTAATTGCCATATTGGCATTAAATGCACTATAATACGTATTGTATGCTAGTACATCTATTAGATACGAAAGAGTAGACCCAGTAAAATCATAATCTGTGAACTCATTTCTAGTTCTTAAATATGATTTAATTGACTCTCTAATATCGTCAAAGTCTATGTTTATTAAATTGGTTGGTTTCATTAACTTGCTGGCCTTTCTAGTATGAACTGATTTGATATAATTTTCGGTTCGCCAATAATTCTATAAGTTACATTAACCACCACAGTATCTTCGTTTTCTATTACAGCAACAGATACATCATCTAAGTCAATACGATTTTCATAGTTATTAATTACAGTAGTAATTTTTGTTTGTAAATCAATCGCAGAAAAAACATCAAGAGGTTCAAAAAGCATATCATAAAGAGAAGAACCTATCGTTGGTTGCATCAGTCGTTCACCATATCTTGTTTGTACAAGATTTTTTAATGCTTGTGTAATTGCATTTTCATTTTTCACAGCATAGATATCATTTGTAATTGGATTTTTTCTAAAATCTACATTAAGATCTTTATAGGATCTAATGAGTTGAATTTCATCCTCTGATCTTCTAGCCATTAAAGTAAATTTATACTTATCTATGCTTATTTATACTGTTTAATGCCATCTTTCTACATAGTCATCAAACCCACCTTTCCCTCCACAAGGTCTAGAATAACGATCGTTTGGAGGTTCATTTAACTTTTTTTTAAACATTTTTAGGTATTTGTCAGCTTGTATATCCGTAATTAAACAAACTGTACCAAAATTTTCTTCCATAATACTTGTAATACGGTCAGGATTTGGATTTTTTGCCATCTGTTTGCTCCATAAGGGTTAAACAGAACTTTTTACGGGGTTGCTATCCCGAAATTTGGTGTGAAATTTCGTCCTAGAGTAATATTTTGATCAATTCTTATTTCAGAATTTCTAAAAGTCCAACATTCTCCACTAGTATTAAGAAAAACTACCCATTCTAGGTCATGTTCTTGCGATCTATCTATAACAAAAAAAGCCCAGCCCTTACCTTTTGGGGTAAAAACTGGGATTTGTGGATTAAGTTGAAGCATTTTTACTTATCTTCCTTGTCCGCGATACTTTTTGCGAGCTCCATTACGACTTGTTGCTGCATATTTTGTGCCCAATCCCCTACCTTGGCGAGATTTTTTAGGAGGACCAGGAATATAATTAGATTTTGTAAGTGATCCTTTAGATTTTGCCATACTATCTCCTTAAAGACTGTTTGATTTTACCACATTTTTTGCTATTTGCCAACTGTAACAGTTTTTGCACCAACTCCAATTGTAGCAGTACATGGTGGACCCAATTTATCGCCAACTGTTGCTAATGGTCTACCTTCAACTAATACTGTTTTTCCTGTTGCTATGACTGTTCTTGGATGCCCTGCACCGAAAGAATCTTCAGTTGTCAATAAAGAGCAACTACAAGGATCTTCTTTTGGTGTGGTACAGCCAGCTTGTGGAGTTGGCCACATATTTTTTACAATATTGACACAATCAGATTTGTGAAGTATCAATTGATCTCCATCTACTAACGGTATCTGACCTTCAATTTTTACAGTTTTAACTGCAGTACCTGGATTTAAGTGTGTAAGAGGTGTTGGAGGCCAGTGACATGTAGAAATCATCTTTGCCAAAGGAAGAACTTTACACACCGCATTTGCTGGAGGGCATGGTGGCTGAGAGCAAACCGTAGTATCATGAATATTTGCAGGAATACATTTACCTTCTCCTGTACAAGTTCCAGTCGAAACAGCTGCTAATCCTGGCATAATTATTCTATATAAAAATTTGGACTTGAAAGTTGTGTAGCAGCTCCAGACAAATATTCAGTTACTGCTGAGATAACATTATTTATGGCTTGTTCGTCATATCCAATTATATCTTCATAGTATCTTGAACAAATGGCATCATATGGATTTCCATATTTGTTTACAGCAGATACAAAAGTTTCAGTTTCAAGAGTTCTATCATGAAGAATTTCCAAATTTCCACTGAATTCATAATCTCTACATCCTTCAACTACCCGCTGATCTGCAAAAAAAGTTCTAACATTTGCTCTTGTATATCCTCCAAAAAGTGTAGTTGAATATGGTAATGTATATGAACCAAATGGTATACCTCTATTTACACCATCTGCCTGTCCATTATAATAAGATGGAAATGCATATAACTGACAATATGCGTCTGCAATATCTACATTCTCTGCACCATATTGATTTTTCATAGTATTATAAGTTGATAAAACTGTTTGATTTGTATACAAACATTCAGTACATGGACCACGAAGTTCAGTTTCATTTTTTGTTCCAACCTTAGCTCCAACTAAAATTTTCACAAATGTATTTTTTCTTGGGTCTGGGCAATATGATTGTATTAAATATCTTGTTTCATTAGTTGCACATGGAAGATTAAAAAATCCGTATTTTGCTTTTTTTATAGAAGCACCATCATAAACAAATGTTCGATTTTCATCCAAATCCATTTGCCACATACTATTAATATTATCTTCAAATGTTTTGTCTATGTTATTAAGGACGGTATTAAACTGTTTGTTACTTGTACCACTGACAAGTCCATTTTTTGTATAGAATTCTCTAAATTTTTTATCATAGTATTGCCCATCACTAACATTATTGACTGAAATTTTTATCGATTCAATTTGAGATAGCGTCTTTGATGAATACTCGTCAGTTGGACGTACTGGAGAAGATGATGGGGTTTTAATATCCACACTGGTTACACTCGATAGACTATTCAATTGAACTTTCTGCTCAGATGTTAATCCCGAATTTATCTTTTCCTGCATTTTCGAATCAATTTTTCCATCATTAATTAATTTAATTTGAGTATTTGAAAATGATTGAAAAATTTTAACATTATTTTTTGTTTGAGTGTCTGCAGATTTTAATAATTTTTCATAATCGGAATTTTTTTTAGATACATGATCTTTGTTTCCTGGGGGCAAAAATGCCTGAGCAGACTCTTTGGACATTCCACTTTTTGGTCTCACATAAACCTGAGCATTTTTTTGTTTTGTTAATTGTTTAATTTGACCTTTTAATCGAACAGTATTCTTTTGACTGTATGCCGCATCTTGAATTTGAGTATAATCTTTTTTAGAAAATCCAGATTTTTCTTGTATTGTTGTTTTTATTTTTGATATATCAAATTTAGATTTTCCTGTGAATGTTCCTTGTGCATCTAGAACTGGAGTTTGGTATTTTGTCGGATTTTCATTATCAAATTGATATTCATATTTTTTATATGAAGTATTTGCCATTCTTTTAAATGCTTCGGATTTATCAAATAACTCCATAGCACCACTTTCTTCTTTAGAGGTTTCGGATTTCTTAACATCCTCTGTGATAATACTTCTTGCAATATATGGCACGGCAACTCCAGGTGGTTTTGTTGAGGAGTACCCCGCACCTCCATCAGTTACTGTAACGCCTGTTAAATAACCATTACTAAAAATTGGTTTAGCAAATGCTTGCTTTTTTCCAACTCCTCTAGATCTCTTATATGCTTCCTCTGGTTCAACTCCTTCCTTTATTAAATTTAAATATGTATTGGTGTCTACATAACCTGGAGGAGGTTGTATAGCAATTATAATAGGATCCATGGAAGAATTTTGCAAATTCTTTCCAGGTTTTAAAATTTGAATTGATGTAACTCGTCCATTTTCTACTACTGCTTGAAGTTGTGGTTTAACAACATCCAAATCTTCTTGAGGAACATCACTATTTGCTTCTGCTGTAACATATAATATTTCTTTTCTTTGAAATTCATATCTGCCAATAATAGCGGCTCTATCTGGAATACCCCATCCTGCTTTGACTGTTATTATGGCACCAGAAGAACTACTGTACAAAGTATCTTTAGTAAAATTTGATGTGCCATCTTCCAAATAAGCAACATGCATATTAAAATCATCATCACTGTGTTTTACATCCGAAACTGTCCATCCATTAATTGTATCTCCAATTTGAACCTTTTTCGCTCCTTGACTCCAATCACCATCGGCAGTTCCCGACATCATTAAAGCAACACCAACACGATTTGGATCTGAAGCATTAGGATAGTATAAGTAGTATACATTTTGATTGCTGTAAACTGTTCCATCCCCAGATTCATAATTTGATCCATATCTAATGACTTTAAGTATCTTCCAACGAGTATAATACTTTTCATCTTCAGCATCATAATATGATGTTATCTCACATCGAATTATAGTTCCATTTGGAATTGAATAATCTTGTATTACTCTAGTTCCATTAGTTTTCCAAAATTTGCCTTGAGAAGACATGTAGGATCCAATTCTAGTACCATTCCAAGCTTCATAGAATCCCATACTTTCTAAATTTGTCCCTACAGATGCACTTACCTGCTTTGGTTCACCAAAATGAAAAGTGTGAGGTATATTTTTTTTAATTGAAGTAGTTTGTAATGTATTTCCACTAGTAGGTTCAAATTTAACTCTACCAATTCTTACATACTGACCTCCAGAAGCACCACCACCCAAAGGTGATCTTGTTCTACCATTTTCTCTACGAACCCATACATCATACTCTACATTTGGTTGTACAGAACTTTCTCCTGATGCAAGTCTATATGAATTAAACTTTACCTTTGAAAATAAACGAGCACCACCAGAGTAAGATGGTATATCATCTCTAACTGATGGTCTCCAAGTTGCATTTATATAAGCAACTGGTGAAACTTCTGGTTTTTGTGGAAAGTAATTAGATCCATAATTAATTGGTACAACCATCATATCTGTTGTATATCTAATCTTATCAACATCTGCAAAAGCAAGTATTTGCCCAGAACCAAAGGTGTACATATTAATTCCACCAAAATAATTAAAGACCTCAGTATTTGAAGATCCAGTGGTAGTATTATATACTGTTTCATAAGTGCCATAATCTGTTGCCACACTGGATCCAGCAACAGTATATGAAACTGCCCATCCAAGATAGCTCTTAAATTTTAAATTAGTGGATGCTAATTGAGATCCACCATAAGTAAAAGCAATTCTTTCTTGTCTAGTTCCAACGGTCCAAATTAGTGGATATTGATCTTTTTCTTCTTCTGGAGTTATTTTTCCATCTTCCAATTCATAATAAATGAAAGATTCTGTCGGACTGCATGGACATGTGTATGGTACTTTTTTAATTCCATAATATGTTTGATAATTAGTTGCTTTTCCACCACTTGTACTGGAAAGTGTATACATGTAATAACAATAGACATGGCATGGTTGACCAGTTACTCCATTAGAAGTATCATACAGATATGAAAACCAAGTGTCTGAAGATATTGGTTCAAAACTTTGTTCCGATGGATAGTGATCCCAGTATCTTACTTTACTTGGAACACCAGCAGTTCCATATGTTCCTCTAGAAAATGTAGGCGGGCATAAGACACCATCATTTTGCCACCAAAATCCACTAGGAAGAACTTTCCTAACCTTGCCTGCATTTGGATTCTCGATACCGCCAGTACCATAATTTACTTGAGTACTATTTGGATCAGTTCCTCCAGTACCATTTGATGTATGTTTTGCAGAGTTCTCACACACATCATCATAGTAATACATGATTTTGTCACGATTCCATTTGGGTACATTAATTCTGCTCGTATCCCAAACAGGTGAAATTTTTCTAGTACACTGTACTCCACATGGAGTTCCGCAAACAGATCCACTGCCATCTCCATCTGGAGTAAAATTTGGACAAGTATCTTTATTACAAGCCATTCTATAGGATTATTTCTTTTCCAAATTATTTAGACGACCATAGATGTAATCTAAGTTTTCCTTTAGTGAAAGATAGTCTCCACGATCTTCAGGACGATAACGAATTTTACTTAATAGAGTAGTTGTATATTCTTCAATATTGTCTAATCTTTTGATAATTGATTTGCAAATTTCATTTAAAACTTCATGAGCAACTTCATTATCTTTTGCAATATACATCAAATCTCCTTCAGATGCACTTTGACTTCTGCGAAGTAGTTTTGTTAATTCTGTTTCAAACATCTTTCATAATCCCTTTGAGTTTTTTCGCGCAGCGAACGCGCCACGCGCTATTTTTCTTCCTTGAACATACGGAAACCAAGTCCGTCGTCCTCTAACTCATAACGAAGGACATCGCCCTCCATGAGTCCTAATTCATCGACAATCTCCTGAGGGAACTCAAGAATGAGATCGCCCTCTGGAGACTCTTGTAATTCTATGATAAATTTACGTGACATATTCCATGACCCGAACGAAATAACCGAATTCTGAGTTGAGATTCCTTGCGAAATCTTCTGCCTGAATATATGTATCAAAAAACATAACTTCACTTTCCCAATATTCATCATTCATATAGTCTTCGTTTCCTATTCTCAGATGACCTTCGTGTGTTATTTCACATAATGGACGAAAAACCTGCCGTTTGGGATTGGGAAAAGACACCTCCAAGAACCACTTAGTAATCTTGGTATCCACCGCTTCCATACGAATCCTTCCATTCTTTGCTATTGGCAATTTCTAAAACTTTTTTCCGAACTGGTGTGAGTTCACTTTCATCTACACCATCGGGATTTAATCCGTAATTTTCTCGGATTTCTCGATATTCATCCCTGCTTATGAAGGTGGGAGTCTCATCGATATAGTCTGAGATAAGTCTCTTAAACACTCCCAGGGCAGCTTGTTCGTCACTTGCAAGCACTTGGATAAACTTAACGTCTTTCGATTCTCTTTGTTGATATCTGATAATATGGGTTTTCATGATAATTTTTTGGCGCGAAATTTTTTTCATGAAGGGACTCCGAGGGGGACCCTTTCGAATAATATTTAGGGGTATACTTAGATGCCTTCCGTAACACTTTATAGCTTACATAGGACCCATTAATTTAATATAAGGGCCGCCCCCGACCCCGAAAACCCGCGCCACGACTGGGATCTGGGCGGAGTTCGTTATACTTAAGGGGGGCATTTGACTGCCCCCGATATACCTAACAGGTCAGAAGTCGATATACTCCAGGGTGGGCATATTGCCAGTCTGGATATCATCGTCACCCTCGCTGATTGCATCGTTGGCGATAACATCGAGAATGCTCAGAATCTCGTTGCCAGTGTTACCTTGACGCAGCATGGAGATGAGAACTTGCTTAGACATAGTTGGGTTGTTCGTTGTTAGTTAGTGTGTGGTGGGTAGTT
>Ga0129333_10000497_pt1 | contig 32350 bp, 47 predicted proteins | sample CPB6_08_DNA_FD_94474 | JGI IMG/M metagenome (GOLD analysis project Ga0129333, IMG submission 94474) | Freshwater to marine salinity gradient microbial communities from Chesapeake Bay, USA - CPBay_Sum_0.6_0.8_DNA | ecosystem: Environmental > Aquatic > Marine > Coastal | place: USA: Chesapeake... | reverse complement strand
TCTCTGACGCCCAAGCCCTCAATGCCCAGACCACGGGCTACACGCTCGTCCTTGGCGATGCCGGCAAGCTGCTGACGTTCAACGCATCGACGGGCACCATCAACGTCGTCATCCCGGCGGCGGCATCGGTGGCCTTCGCCACTGGGACGCATGTTGACGTGGCGCGGATCGGCGACGCCGCCGTCTCTGTCACCGGAGCGACGGGCGTGACGGTCAACGCTACCCCGGGGGCCAGCCTTCGCGCCAAGTATTCGGCTGGCACGGCCATCCTCTACGCAGGCGACACGTGGATTGTCGTGGGAGACCTGTCATGAGGGGCAAAGCGGGGCTCTTTTCTCGACGGATTGCCAGTGACCCTTTTTTCTCAAACGTCGCCCTGCTGTTGCACTTTGACGGTGCAGACCAGAGCACGTCGTTTGATGACAGCTCGTCGAGCAATCTCACGGTCACGGTTGATGGCAGCGTTGAGATCAGCACCGACCAATCAAAGTTTGGTGGGTCCAGCGGGCTGTTTGGAGGAGGCTCATCCAATTACCTCGGTGCGTCGGTCAATCTGTCAAGCGGCTCGTACACGGTCGAGACGTGGTTCTTTGCTGATCAAGACCAAGCCGGCGACTACTACAACGTCGTTGGCGGCGGATATCACAACTTCCCGAATCGCTGGGCGCTCGATATCGGCGTTGCCGAAGGGGCAATCGGGCTGCGGACACTAGGTACATCGAATGATCCATTGCTCGAATACTCAGGCGACTACACGCTGTCGACGTGGGCGCATGTTGCTTTTGTGAACGACGTGACGGCCAACACGTTCAGCGTCTATTTGGACGGCGAGCGGATTGGGCAGGACGTCGCCTTTAATCCGGTCAACTACTCTGGCGGCATTCAGATAGGCGGCAACTCGACGGCATCCTTTGACGAGCTCTATTACATGGACGACCTGCGGATCAGCACCGTCGCAAGGTATTCGGGCACATCGTTCACGCCGCCTACCGCCGCCTTCCCTGACTCTTGAGGCCCGCGATGCCGCTGACATTCCCTTCCAACCCGACACCCGGCCAGCAGACGACGACCGGCGGTCGTACCTATTCGTGGAACGGCCAGGCGTGGGACTTGGTTGGCAGCGTGGTCGCCGGGCCGACGGGCCCCACTGGTGCATCCTCAAACGTGACGGGGCCCACAGGGGCCGCCTCAACGGTGACGGGACCAACGGGCAGTGCCGGTGAGCCAGGCCTGTCGATCACGGGGCCGACGGGGGCGACGGGCAGTACCGGGGCAGCATCGACCGTGACGGGCCCAACGGGCGCAATGGGGGCCGTGTCCACTACTCCAGGCCCCACTGGGCCTACCGGAGCCGTCGGGGCTGCATCCACGGTGACCGGGCCAACGGGGAGCACGGGACCGACGGGCTCGGCGGCGGCAGCCACTACGGACGCCTCAGCGCTGACCGCGGGCACGCTCAACAACGCCCGCCTGGCCGCTCGTGCCCGTGCCGCAGTCAACGTCTTCAACTGGTCGTCTTTTCGATAGGAGTCATCATGGCCGCCGATCCAGCCTTCGCAGTCACGCCACGCGTCGCGTCCGTCAACATCGCCACCGCCAACACCAACCGCGATGGCACTGGAACTGTCGCAACGCTTATCACCGGGGCGTCAACCGGGACTCGCATCGCGGAGATCGTTTGCCAAGCCAGGGTCACCACCACGGCCGGCATGGTACGAATCTTCCTCTATGACGGTTCGACCTTCTACTTCTTCGACGAAGTGTCGATCGCCGCCGCCACCGTCTCCGCGAGCGTCAAGGGCACGCGCGTCAGCACGACCTACAACAACCTCGTCTTGCCCAATGCGTCGTGGAGCGTGCGTGTCAGCACGCACAACGCGGAGAGCATCGACGTAACGGCCCTCGGGGCGGACCTGTGAATCCAGGCATCCTGACCAGCGGCTACGCGCCGCCGCCGATGCCGTATGGGCTGCTGGGAAGCCCTGCCGTAATTCCGTTGCCTGACCGATGCTGGCACGCAGAGGCGGAAATATGGCGGCGGCGAGTGTTGGACAACGGCGGCAGCGTGAGCCAGCAGACAATGGCAGCCGTTGACCAGTTCTGTCGTGACATCGCCGCTGCCGGGCTGCGTGGCCGGTTCTATCGGCTGAACCTGTTCTGCGGAACAGGATTGGCCGCAGCTCTGGTGCCACTCTACGTTGGCGAGCGGATCGGCGTGCCGCGAGGCAGCGGCACGGACACCAACAACAACTTTGTAGCTGGCGATTACAACGAAACCGGCAGTAGCTCTGGCCTGACTGGAAACGGGTCCACGAAATATCTCAGCACGGGGCTGGCTGGCAACAGCATTCGAGCGCCAGACGCTCATCTGGGCGTCGGGCTGCTGCAAACCGAAAGTTCAGCGGGCAGCTATAAGACATTGATCGGTGCTGTGCATATCGCCAACGCGACGGCGTATTTGATTGACGCCAGAAATGGCGACCGTCGTTGCGTAACGATGGGATCGTATTCAGCGTCGGCAGAGGTTTTCGGTGATTCTGTGAGTCCATTTGTGGCCGGTGCTGGGCCGCTGGCTGCTGGCAGAATTATCGCCGCGTGGCCTGCGATGTACCGAAATGGCTCTCCGTCAGGTGCGATAGCCACCGCGTCGCGGGCATTTGGGTCTGCGACTGCATATTCGGTGTTCGTCGAGCAATATGCGTCATCCATCGGGAGCCCTACAAACGCGCGCATGGGATGGTACTCAATCGGCTTGGGAATGGGGCAGGACGAGGTGCGGCTTTTCGATAGGGCTATCGTAAGATTTCAATTGGCCTTGCAACGCACATGAAACTGGGCGAATTGGCACTGCCGATCAGTTACGAAGAGGGCAAGGTATTTGCGCTTGTATTCACGCCCGCCCTGGCGCATCGGCTCGCGGAACTGCACGCCCTGCACGGCTCGCCCAACTGCGTCCCGGTCCCCCGCACGCTCACCGATGGTCGCCTGATGCTCTGCGCCGACATCCTCACCGAGATCGAGCCCGGCGGGCTGCTGCACGCCATGTGGGAGGCGGCCGACAAGAGCGTGCTTATGAACGCCGTCGAGGTGATCCCGTGGGACGACGCCGCCGCCCTGCTGCCGCCCGACCCGGCAACAGACACGAACGAAGCGACGGGACTGTAATGACACCACAAACCCAACGCGACATCGTGCTGGCTCTGCGGGCCCGCGCCCTCGTTGCAAGCCCGGACGACGCCCGGTACTTGCGGGCTGCAGCCGATGAGGTTGAGCGTCTGCGGGACGAACTGCGACGCCTGACGGCACCGGATGACCCGCGGCGAGATGCCTACCTGCCAGCCATCGTGACTTGACCCGCCGCCTACGCTGCGTGCATGGAGCACGACCTCGCCCTCTGCGTCCACAGTTACTACGTCGGCGAGCATGCCGCCGGCCGCCGGGCGTGCGAGCGTCTTCTTGCCCGGCCCGACCTCACCGACGAGATCGAGCACATGGTGAGGGCCAACCGCACGTGGTACACGCCCACGCTCGACGAGCTCGCCACCGTTCGCCACCAACGGATTGACGTCGAGCCGGCCCATGAGGGCTGGTCGCTGTTCAATCCCACGATCGCCCGCCACGGCGACGACTTGGTGTGCCTCGTCCGGTCGTCAAACTACAAGATCGTGGACGGCCGCTACGAGATGCCAGCCGCCGACGGCAGCTGCATCCGCACCGAAAACGTCCTTGTCGTCGTGCGTCCAGACCTGACCGTGGCGTCCGCCCGCGTCATTAGCGGGCCAGACTACCCGCACACCGGCTTCCCGGTCACCGGCCTGGAGGACTGCCGGCTGCGCTATACCCAAACGGGTCTAGGCGTGTCCGCCACCGTCCGTGACGTGGGGCCGTTCAACGGCCGCTGCCGAATCGCGACGGCGGACCTAGACGTCCAGGCCGCCACCTTCTCGGGCCTGCGGGTCCTCGACGGCATCAACGTCCAGGAGCACGAGAAGAACTGGATGCCGTTCGTCGGCCGCGAGGGCTGGCTCTACGCGTCCAACCATAACGGCCACGTTGTTACTGTGGACCCCAGCGGGTCGATCCCGGGGGCGTGGCAGGTCTCCCAGCGTCGCCCCTCGCCGGCGATCGCCAAGCGGTTCCGCGGCGGCTCGCAGCTGCTGGCGTTCCACGACGGCTGGCTCGGCCTGGTCCACGAGGTGGCAGGCCTCGACGGCCGCCGCGTCTACGAGCACCGGTTCGTCTGGCTCGACGCTGACCTCGAACTGCGGCGGGTTTCGCCGGCGTTCGCGTTCCGCGAAAAGCAAACGATTGAGTTTGCGGCCGGCTTGGCGTGGAACGGCTCGCGGCTCGTGGCCAGCTATGGCGTGCGGGACGCCGAGGCATGGCTGGTAGAGATCGACACGGAGGACGCATGGCGACTCTTGTCACCGGCTATGTCCGTCTGAACAGCAAGCACCGCAGCCACGATCGCTACCTCGAGCTGGGGCGGCGACTCATCGGGCTGGGCCTGCCGACGGTGGCGTTCTACGACGGCGCTGCCCACGAGCTCATGCCAATGTCGTCCACGCTCACGATGGCGGCGTCGCTGCAGTCGTGCTGGCTCTTTGAGCAGGGGTTCACCGCAGGCCCCCCGGGCGGCCGTCCCGACAAAGACACGGTCAGCTATTGCATCGTCCAGCACCAGAAAAGTGCCTGGCTCGCCGAGGCTGCGGCGCTCACCGGCGACACCGTCGTGTGGGTCGACTTTGGGATCTTCCACCTCAAGGCCGCCATCACCGACCGCATGGTACGGCGTTTCTTTGACGCAGTGGAAGCCGCCCAGCCTGACCGAATCACGCTGCCTGGCATCTGGCCGATGCACGGACGTCCGCTCATCAATTGGTCGAGTCCGGCCTGGTATGTCGCCGGCGGCGTCGTGGTCGTGCCGCCTGACCTGGCGGACTGGTTCCATGAGACGACCGTGAAGTACGCAACGCTCCAGCTGGAGCAGAGCCGCATGGCCACGTGGGAAGTCAACACGTGGTCAGCCGTGTACCGGGACCATCCCGACAAGTTCGACGTCTACCAGGCCGACCATGACGCCACGCTCTTTACGGGCTTTCACGCATGAAGATTTCCGCACTCGTGACGACCTATCGCCGGTTCGACAAATGCTGCCGGGCGATTGACGCCATCCTGCGGCAGACCCATCCGGTGGACGAGGTGATCGTCGTCGACAATGCGTCACCCGAGCCCGAGTACGCTGGCCTACATGACCGATACGCCGGTGCTGCCGTGCCGGTCAACGTCGTGCGGCTGTCGCGGGGGACGCACACCCAAAAGCCATTCCGCGATGATGCCGGCCGCGAGATTTCCACGGCGTCGCGGGACACGATGAACGTGGCCCAGTGCCTCGCCCGTGGCGACTGGTTCGCCTACTGCCACGACGACGACGAGTGGATGCCGCACCGCATAGCACGGCAGATTGAGGCCTTGCGGGCGAACCCCGGCTGTCTGCTCATGAATGCCAGCGTGATCAACCGCACCGAGGGCGGCGAATGCCTGGGCGTCCACCACGACTACTACGGGACGCATGGCGTCCCGGCCACCGCTGGCGTGACCGACGTCACCGAGTGCGTGCCACGGTTCAACCCGATGGCCGTGTCGGCCTTGCTGGTCTCGCGGCACCTCATTGCCACCGTGGGCGGGTGGCAACGCTGGGTGCCGGATGACGTCGGGCGGCACATGCGGTCGCTGTCGGCCAGCGACTGGGATCTGTACCGCAGAGCCAGCACGGTCACCCGGTTGCTCAGAGTCGACGAACCGCTGGTGTTCTATGAGGTGAACAACGTCAAGCACGAGGGGCACGAGTGCCATGCTTAAGATCGGCGTCTACGCCCTGGCGAAGAACGAACGCAAGCACGTGGCCGATTGGGCCGCCTCGTGTGCGGACGCCGACGTGCGGGTCGTCACCGACACCGGTTCGACCGACGGCACCGTCGAGGCCCTCGCCGAGCAGGGCGTCACGGTCTGCACCGGCGCGGTGGTGCCGTGGCGCTGGGACGACGCCCACAACCTCTCGCTCTACCACCTGCCGGCGGACGTCGACGTCTGCATCCGGCTCGACCTTGACGAGCGGCTCCAGCCCGGCTGGCGGGCCGCCCTCGAGCAGGCGTGGGACGGGGAGGCCAACTGCCTCCGGTATCGCTACGTGTGGTCCTGGAAGCCCGACGGGTCGCCGGGGCTGGTCTTCTACGCCGACCGGATCCACGCCCGCCAGGGCTTTCGCTGGTCGTCTCCGACGCACGAGGGCTTGCTCTGCTGGACCGGCGAAAAGCGGCAGAAGTTCGTCGAGGGCCTGGAGATTCACCATCACCGTGACGCCGGCAAGAAACACAAGACGGACCTCTCGTTGCTCCGCGTGGCCGTGCGGGAGGCCCCGCACGATGCCCGGTCCTGGTGGTATCTCGCCCGGGAGATGGAATGGGCCGGCGACGCCGCAGCGGCAGCCACGTTCGCCCACTACCTGACGATGCCGGGCGGCACCGGGACCGAGCGGTCCTACGCCTACCGGGCCCTCTTCCGGCTGACGGGCGACGAACGGCATCTGCACTGTGCCGCCAAGGAAGCCCCGCAGGAGCCCGACGCATGGCAGCAGCTGGCGTTCCGGCACTACCAGCGTCAGGAATGGCGGGAGTGCCATGCCTTCGCGGTGCAGGCACTCAATGCCGATGGCGAGAGCACCCATGCCACGGATCCCGATGCCCAGACGAAAGCCTACGACCTGGCCGCTGTGGCGGCGTGGAACCTCGGACAGCGGCCTGAGGCCCTGCGGTTCGCCCGTGAGGCTGTGGCACGATGCCCGGCGGACCGGCGGCTAACTGGCAACGTCGAGGCCATGGAACGCATTCTGGAGGCTGCAGCGTGAGCCTGCTCAAGGATTTGGCGGATGCCCTGGCTGCTGGCCTGGCTGCCCAGGAGTGGGAGTCAGTCAGCGAACAGCCGGCGGTGTCGCGGCAGAATTGGCCCAGCCTCGACATCGAGGACATGAGCGACCCGGTGATCATCGTCACGCCGGGCAGCGACACCATTGAGCGGGTCAGCCGCGACAAGCACCAGCACGACTACACGCTGAACGTCTTCGTCGGGCGGCACACGCCGGCCACGGAGGACGCCGACGAGATGCTCGAGCTCGCCGAGGAAGTGGTCGACGTGATCCTGGCCCACTCGTGGGGCGAGGAGGAATTCCCGGCGACGAGCCCGCAGGGCATCGCCATTGAGATCAACCCGGACGACGCCCTCCAGGACCGCAATGCCTGGCGGGCCGTGATCTCGGTCACGTATAGGACATTCCGCTGATGGCTCGACCACGTTCGGCCGAGACGCAGGCGAAGCTCGTCCTCCAGGCGAAGATCAAAGGGCAGTTCTTCGACCGGGCCAAGGTGCGTCGGGCCCTGGAGAAGGCCAACTACGAGGCCTTGCGCAAGGCCGGGCGAGACGTGCAGGAGGCTTCAAAGCGTGGCATCGGCCAGGCGACGCCGTCTAAAACTAAGGCGGGACGCCGGGCCGTGAAGGCCGGGCAGGTCGTCGAGTTTGTCGGCGGCTTGTACCAAGACCTGACGATGCTCGGCAGCGGCAAGCCACGCCCGCCTGGAAAGCCGATCAAGTCGTGGGGGCCCAAGCGGTTTGCGTACCGGGACGTGATGTTCTTCTGGGACGGCTCTCGCAGAAGCGTCGTCATCGGGGCGCTGAAGGCCGACTGGCTTGGCCGGCTGCACGAGTTCGGCGGGTCGCTGAAATTGACGGCGTATCGGATCGGCGTCGGGGCGGCCAGGGCTGCGTGGCTGGATAAGAAAAGCCGAGGCCGCAACGGCGGCCGAGACTCGCAGGGTCGGTTCTTGGCCCGAAAGAAAGCCGACGGCAGAAAGTACGAATACGGCGCGATCCTCTGGTCGCACAAGGGATTCCGCGGCTCCCGCAACTGGGAGCGGACCACCATCACGAAGACGGCCCGCTACCCGGCACGGCCGTACATGCAAGGTGCCGCAGGCGTCCAAAAAATCGTCGCCCGGGTGCGGGAGCGGTTCCGCGACACGCTGAAGGCAGCCTAGCCATACCCCCTGCGGCAGGCCTGCCAGCCCGGCCTATCGTGAGCGGCACACCCCGCACACGGAGCAGGCCCCCATGGCTGTGACCCTCGGCAAGGACGTGACGATCACGGGCATCACCAACGCCCGCAGCGTCACCGTCAACAACTCGGCCAGCGAAATCGACGTCACCAAGTTCGGCGACACCTCGCGGAAGTTCCGTAAGGCTCTCGTCGAGCAGACCGTCGAGGTCGAGTGCGTCGACGATCCCGGCGTCGAGGCCGGCGACACGTTCACGCTCGGCGGCACCGCCACCGGAAACGTCGCCTATGTCGTGACCAGCGTGGCGAAGGCCGACCCCATCGACGGCATTCAGACCTGGACCGTGTCCGCCAGCCGTCACGCCGCCTAACCCAGGAGCCCCAGCATGTCCATCGTTCTCGGCAAGGACGGTTCCGCCCCTCCGTTCGGCGTCGACATCATCTCGGCGACCTACACCGAGGAGTGCGAGGTCATCGACGTCACCAACCGCAACAACGAGGGTGGTGCGACGGGTGCCGCTGGCTACCGGGCCTACAAGGCCGGGTTTACCACGAAGATGTGGGAGATTGAGTGCCACGACGCCACGGGCGTCATTACTCAACTGACGAGCAATAGCCCAACCAGCAATTTCCTGGTCATGGGCGTCACGGAAAACATCAGCATCGACGGGGCGGTGACCTTCACCGTGACCGCACGGGAGGGCTGATCCCGTGGCGATTACCCTCGGCAAGGACTGCACCGTCTCGGCCGGCGGCACGATCGCCAGCGCCCGCAACGTGACCTTCACGCAGACGGCCCGCACGATCGACATCGAGGAATATGGCAGCCGCTACGCGTCGGTCTACTCGACCGGCCACGACGTGTCCGTGTCCATTGAGTTCAACGACGTCTCCGACGCAGCGGCGTTGAATACCGCGTTCCTAGCCGGGACGGGCATCACGGTGTCTGGTGGTGCCGGGACGTGGTCGTTTCCGGCCGTCGTGACCGGCATCACCGAGAGCGATCCGGTTGACGGCGTGGCTACGTTCACGGTTGAGGCGCGGGTGACGCGTCAGGGTCTCAAGCAGTGAGGGTAGCGTGAAAGAGTTCAAGGACGACGAAGGCCGACCGTGGCGTCTGGCGCTGACCGTGGCGGCGGCCCTGCGGGTCCGCGACATGGTCACCGTCCAGGTCGACGAGCTCGACAACGACGGCAACCCGACCGGCACCAAGCGTGCCGTGCCGTTTGACCTCGTGGACGTGGGCTCCATCGCCCAGACGTTCCAGGTGCTGCGGAGCCAGTTCGCCACGATCGGCGAGGTGCTCTACGCCATTCTGGTGAAGCAGGTCGAGGAAAAGAACCTCACCCGCGAGCAGTTTCTGGAGGGCCTCCGGGGCGACGCCTTGGACGCCGGGGCCAAGGCCCTCGAGCAGGAGCTCGCCGATTTTTTCCCCCAGCGGTTGAGAAGGATGGTCGGCCTTCTCGCCGCCAAGATGGAGGAAGTCACGACCGAGCTCATGGGGCGGGCCGAAGAAGGGCTGCACGACATCAAGCTGGCGGATCTGTCTGGGATGCCATCTGGGAAGCCGCAGGCATCCTCGGAGTCCACCCCGGCAGGTGGACCCTCCGACAACTCGTCGCCGCTCGCCAAAGCCGCCTAGAGCACGACTGGTGGCATACCGCCAACCTCATCGCCACGCTCGCCAACATTCACCGAGACAAACACAAGCCGGCACAAGACGCGTCCAAGTTTCATCCGTTCGCCAAGAAAAAGTCGGTGCGTCAGGCGACACCCGAAGAAATCAAAAAACTCCTGGGGCCTGACTGGCACACGGTTGACACATGAGTGCGGGACGCGTCAGGCAAGGCGGGGTATTTGTTGAGATCGGCGCGGACGCGCGCAAGTTCTTCGCCACGCTGAACAAGGTCAACGCCCAGGTCGGCAAGCTGGGCAGCGCGATGGCCGGCGTGGGCAGCCGCATGATGGCCGCCGGGGCAGGCATGGCCGCCCCGCTCGTGGCGGCCGGCGTCGCCGGGTCGCGGTTTCAAGACGTCCTGTTGAACGTCCAGGCCTCCACCGGCGCGACTGCGGCCGAGCTCGACGCCGTCCGTAAGGCGGCAATGGCAATGTCGCAGTCGCTCGGCGTTGGCCCGACCGAGGCGGCGTCGGGTTTCCTTGAGCTCTTGAAGGCCGGCATGTCGGTCGAGCAGGTGCTCGGCGGTGCCGGGAAGGCTGCCATTGCGTTTGCCAAGGTTGGCCAGATGGCGGTCGCCGATGCCGCGGTCGTCATGGCCGACGCCATGAATGTCTTCAAGGTCTCGGGCGACGTCGCTGCCAACACGCTGTCGGCTGCGGCCGATGCCAGTTCGACCAGCATTGAAGGCATCGCCCAGGCGTTCTCGCAAGTCTCGGCGGTTGCAGGCCTGGCGAACCAGTCGATTCAGGATACGGCTGCCGCGCTTGCGGTGCTGGCAAACGCTGGCATCAAGGGATCGGACGCAGGCACGTCGCTGAAGACGATGCTCATGAGGCTGATGGCTCCGGCCGACGATGCCGCCGAGGCCATGGCCCAGGTCGGCCTGTCGGTGCAGTCGTTCCGCAATGCTGATGGCACCATGAAACCCATGGTTGAAATCATCGGCACGCTGTCGACGGCCCTCGAGGGCATGGACCAGGCGGCGAAGGACGACATCTTCCGCCGCATCTTCGGGCAGGACGCCATCCGTGCGGCTGCCGTGATGACGGCGGCCGGGGTCGACGGATTCAATGCCATGCGGGAAGGCATGGCGGGTGCGATGACGGTGGGCGACAAATACGCCGCCATGAACAGCGGGCTGTCTGGTGCGCTGGCCACACTGCGGGCGTCGCTCGAGCGGATGGCAATTGCGATCACCGACGCCATCGGACCGGCGTTCATGGCGATGGCGCAGGCCGTCGGCCCGGTCATTGACGGTTTCACTCGATTCATTGCGTCCAACAAAGAGCTGATGGCATCAATCGCCCAAGGAATCGCCATCTTCACGGCTGCCGGCGCAGGTTTGCTTGTGTTTGGGAAAGCTCTTTCTGTCGCCAGCGGCGCGATGGGGATCCTGTTGTCCCTCGCAAACCCTATCGGCATTATCGCCGTCGGGATCGGTGCGATGGCTGGCTCGACGCTGGCCTTCAGCGGTGCCCTTGGCGACATGGCCGGGATCGCTACCACCACGTTCAACGGCATCTACGACTCGATTGCCAGCGGCGACCTAGCCGGCGCGATGGACGTCCTTTGGGCCGGGCTGTACGCCGGCTGGCTCCGCGGCGTCGAGGCCATCATGGGGGCCGTCGATCCGTGGGTGTCGATGTTCCAGAACACGTTCACCGCGATGGGGACGGAAATCGCGATCATCTGGGAGAACATCTACAACGGCGGCGTCATCGTCTGGAACAACATTGCAGCCGTCATCATGGGCGTCGTCGACAACATGGTGAATGGCGTGATAGCGGCGTTTGATGCGATGGTGGCCGCCGTCAAAAAGTCATGGAACTGGGTGCAGTCGTTCATCGTCAAGGGCTACGATCTCGCCAAGGAAAACCAGAAGGTCGACAGTGAGATGGCAGCCAGGCGACGAGAGCGCGAGGCGGCTCGTCCTGGCATTGGCGCGCGCCAGAAGGAGGCCGAGCGTAAGAACGCCGAGGCCACGCGGGATCTGATGCGTCGCGAAGACTCGATGCGGCAACAAGCGAACCAGACGATGGCAGGCCGCGAGGAAGAGAACGCACGGAGGGCGGACGCTCGTCGTGCTCAAACGCAGGATGCAGAGCAAAACGCGTCGTCCGCGTCGCGGGCCGCCAGCACAAGCCGCGTCATGGGCGATCAATACGCCGCTCTGCTCAAGGACATCGAGGGGGCCACGACGACGGACCAGCTGCGGGACTACTACGGAGAGCTCGAGGCCCTGGCGCAGAATGGCCGGTTGACGTCGACGCAGCAGGCCAACCTTGAGCAGGCCTTGGATGATGCCGCCGAGCGGATCGGCGTGGCCAACAGTTCCATGGGCACCTCCGCCAATAGGGTGGATCCCGCTGCCGTGACCAGCGCAGCCGCCGGTGCCACGCAGAGCCAGTCCGAGGTCGCCGGGACCTTCTCGGCGATGGCCGTGGGTGGCATGGGCTTTGGGGCGTCCCTAGCCCAGAAGCAACTCGACGTTATGAAGCAGATCGAGCAGAACACGCGAGTTTCGGAGGAAGGCCTCGTAGCCGCATAGCCATGCCACTGACCTGGGTCGAAGACAGCCAGAGCCGGTCTGCGACGATTGTCCGTCTGGGCAAGAAGGCGTCCGCGTCCTACACCAGGTCCTACAAGGTGTTTGGCACCACGAACGACGTCGTCCTTCACAACGACATCAACGCCACGATCAGCGGCAGCTTCTGGCAGTACCCCGGCACGGACGCCATCTTCCTGCCCGACAGCTACAGCGTCGAGTATCTCGGCGATGACGCGTGGCAGGTCACGGTCAACTACGTCAAGGAAGGGGCCGACGACCCCAGCCAGCAGAATCCACTCAAGCGGGCCCGGTCGTTTGACACTGGCGGCGGCACGACGCACATCACGCAGGCGCTCTCGGAGTCTCGGTATGGAACCGGGGCACCCAACATGCAGGGTGCCATCGGCGTCGACGACAACAGCGTCGCCGGCGTCGACGTGGTGATCCCAGCCCTCCAGTGGACCGAGACCTACGACGTGCCGTCGCAGTACGTGACGCAGGGCTACATCAACACGCTGGCCAACCTGACAGGGACCGTGAACCAAAGCGCCTTCCGAGGGTTCGCCGCCGGCGAGGTCTTGTTCGTGGGCTGCTCTGGCTCGCAAGAATGGGATTCAGAGCGTGGCGATGGCCCTTGGAGCCTGAGCTACAAGTTCACGGCGTCACCCAATGCGAGCAACCTAGCCGTCGGCTCAATCACGGTGACGACCAAGAAGGGCCACGAGTACCTCTGGGTGCGTTACGAGGACGCCGTCGACGGCACCACGCTGATCAAGCGGCCCAAGCACGTGTACGTCAATCGCGTCTACCGCGAGGAAAACTTCTCAAGCCTCGGGATCGGGTAAGGCCATGCCGCGGCAAGACGGACGCATCGAGCCTGGACAAAAGCTGTCGAAGGCTATTTCAGCGCGGGCGTGGAACCGGGCGCAGGAAGCGGCGGACGTCGTGCTGGGGGGGCGGTACGGCCAGATCGCCGGCAGCCTTGCACCAACAAGCAATTCTTACAATTCAGTGCTTGTGAGAAACACAAGCGGTTTTGACGTGCCGTGGCTTGGCGTCTTGGGAATTTCGGGAATTGCCATCAACCCATCTGGCGGCACATTAGACGGCACTGATCCAGCGTCTGTGCGTGCTAGGTCGTTTGCGTCAGGACCAATCCTGCAAGGCACCACTCCGACGACGCAATCGCACCGCAACACGTTTGTTGTCGCAATGGAGCCAATCGCCGATGGCAAAATGGGTGCGGCGGCGATTGGCGGTGCTTTTGCGTGTGTCGTTCACGTCCTGAGCGACGACCACGGATACGCCGTCGTCAAGGACTCGGACCGGACGCAGCTGCAATCGGCAAGCTGCGGGCCTGTGCAATTGCTCTGGAAAGAGTCCGGGACCGGAGAGCACAAGTTTGCCGTCGGGGCGCTCTGATGCCGCGACGCAACAACTCTTGCCGCTGCTGCTGCCAATGGATCGAGATCGTTCGCGCACCGCTCGAGGCGATTGACACTGGCTACGTCCACCCGGAGTGGGATCCTCAGTCACTCAATTGCGATCCGCTTGTGGTGTCGTCTCCACTTGGCGGCACTGCCTACGTTGCCACGGACGGCGGCGTAGAACTCGTAGCGTTCGGGCCGACTGCGTTTCAGCTGTATGCCGATTTCTTTCCGGCGACGCTGGCAGTCAATGGAGACGTAGCCCCAGAAACAGGCGGAATCCTAGTCGGTCAGGATTTGGCCCACGACGATGGCAGTGTTAGCGTCACCATGCCGTCGGGGGCCGTGGCTGAATCGAGCGTCACGGTTGGCACGGTCAATCTGCCAGAAGACATGTATTCACTACTTAATGTTCGTCCAGTCAACGGCGACAGCGACGATAACCGATACGCGATCAGCCTTTCCGAAATCACTCCTTTTTTCAACCCTTACGCTTCGCTATCGGAACTGGATTCATTGCCACGAGACGGCATAGAAGAGTGGGGCGAGATGGTTACTAGACCTCCTGGTGTCAGCCAGTGGGTCGCAGAGCCTCCGCTGGACGATCCAATATACCGAGACTTGGGGTACACGGACGAGTGGTGGGAAGGCAGGCCGCTGCCAGAAGTCGCCTACTACTCGACCGCGATTATTGCTGTAGGCAGTGACGAGCGAATTCATTACGGCGGCTACTCGCACCGCATGATCGTGACCGAGCAGCCGACGGAAATGGGCACCTTATGCGTCACGGCGTCCATCGGCGATTCGCCGCAAATGTCCGCTGGTTCGCACGCCGGCGTCGAATTCAAGCCGACACGCTCAAGCGACGCGCTGCCGGGCTACACGGACAAGCCCGTCAAGAAAATCCTCGGCCAGCGGGTGACGCTGTACCGGGACGGTGACGTTGCGATGAGCACGACAGTTCGCCCCACCGAGACAGCATCCGACGCCGCAACGCAAGAGGACGGCAGCTATTTCGTGGTGTCCGTCGTGGACGAAGACAGCGACGAGACTCGCAATCTGTATCACGGCGTGACGGGCGAAGGCAGTGGCGTCGGAAATTGGCCGCAAGGCTGGTTTTACGACGCACGCTGGCGATCCGCAAAATTCACAAAGGATTTCGCTGCGTTTGTAGTAGACGCCCGAAATCCGAGCGTTGGGTTTGCCGCATGGGATGACATATACAGCGGCTTTTATGGTGTCGCTACTACCAGGAACAGCGTAACGTTGTACGGAACGGAACCTATCCGCGGCAACGCTATTGTTCTGGCCGCTGCTCTCCAGGTGCCGGTGACGCAAGGCACGCACACAGTCACGGTGTACGACCACAGTGCAGTGTTCGATCGCGCCGGCAACAGGCCACACGAACCGACAACGACCCATACTCACAAAGTGTGGCCGCGGCTACAGCCTGGCAATCGCGTCGGTCCAATAGCAACATTGCTGCTCCCAGGCGAATCGCAGAGTCAACAATTGGCGTCTGTTTTTGTCCGGAAGAATGCACAATTGCTAGCTCCAGCAAGCAGTCCTATGGCAGCTGCCATGATCGTGTTCAATCGCACGGTCGTTCCGGCTGGAGACGATACGATTGAGGCCACCATCGCAGCGGCAATGTCGCTAACGCAAAACGGCGACTCCGTAGGTGCCACGTTCACGGTGACCGAAGTCACGCCTAACCTGAAATATTCTGTGGCGTGGGAAGCCGACCAGCCGCCTCGAGCGTTTTTCTTGTTGACGTTCGCACCCGATGGAAGTTTGGTCGCAGACGACGACACCGCAGACCCTTGCCAGTTGGCCGCGCGGGCCTCATGGCTAATGGCCGACGATGTTCCGTCGGCGACGCTGATCGACGTTGCTTCGTCTGTGCGATCGATCGGCGGCGTTGCGAGCGTGACGGAAATGCGATCTGCCACGGCGTTGCCTGGGCGCGTGTCTCTGGAAGTGTCTGGCGGTGTGTTTCTGCAAAGCAATCAAGGTCCAGAAGTGGTTGAGCTCGAGGACGCCGACGAGCAAGTGACTGGGCTCGGAAGATACCGACCTATCGGTGATGCGGGATTTGTGCCGGAAGTTCCGGCGCTGACCAGCCCGGCTGACCGCAGTTCCTTTTGGGAACTGGGCACGACCATTGACCCATGCCCGCCAGGGTTCGTCAGCGGATGCGGCTACCCGTCTGCGCCGCAGAAGCACGCATCGGCAATCCGTTGCGACGGAGACATCACGACGTTTGAGGTGCGGCTCGTGCCTTGTGATGGGGATGGCAATGAGATTGCGCAAGACGCAGTGTATTGGGGGCCTTATTTCCGTGGAGGTGCCGAGCCGGAAATTAACTTTCCAATCTCGGGACACGACACAGGGCCGGAGCAATGGCGACGGGCTATTTATTTCTCATTGCCGGGAATTCTTGCGCTCAATTCGTCGCCATTGCACTTCACTGCTGAACTCGAAGGGCACATTCTCGCGCAGAACAACTGGTATTGCGGCGACAGCATCGACGGCGAACAAGCCAGGATGATCGTGTATCCCGTGCCGACGTGGGCCTACGTCAAGAACATGGAGGAAGGTGGCGAGCAGTTTGTGCGGGAAGGAGAGGGACTCTACTGGCTGTCTGGATTGCCGAACGAGTCGCCAGTCGCAAAAGTTCCTCCAGACCTGGATGACTATGAGTTCAATTCTATGCTCAACGTGTGGCAAAACGCCTACACGCACGACGAACTATGGACGCAGGCACAAATTGACGAAAAAGGGCTGATTGTCGGTGCCCCGGCCGTTGATCTAGAAGTTGAGCCCCCACACTGGCAAAACGCATTTTTTGATCGCATCCCGCAGGCCACCTATACCGGCCCGGCAAATGACGACAAGCGGCGTGTCAGGATGTTGCAAGGCACGGTATCTGCCACTAAGGCGCTGGCCCGGTTGAGTGCATCCCGTGCCGCAAAAGTGTTCACGCAGGTAGGCACGGCTACGCTTGGCGAGCTAGTGCTGTCTCTCAACGTCACGTTCGTCCTGGAAGCAAATCTCCACTACGAGGACCGCGAAAGAGAATGGCCGACGACCGTACCCGCGCAAGCGGCGCAGGTTCGTTTTTGGACCGGACCTGGTCCTGAGCCAGCGAACTTCAAGAAATACCTTGTAGTCGGGCGCGGACCAACCAATGTCACCTGGGGCGAGATGACCAGCGTTGGCGAACAAGACGTAGTCAAGCGACAAATCGCTGGCATCACCGACGCACTGGTGTTGTCGCAAGACAAAGAGCAGGCGCTTGCGGAGGGCGAGGAAATCACGGTCCCTGCCAACACGGTCCCGAACTATCTATGGAAAATCAAAAAGGGCTAGGCGACCTCGTGGCCTACGCTTTTGCAACGGTCGGCATCACGAAAAGCCGCTTCTCCCGCGTGGCTCGTGTTGTCGGGATTGATGATTGCGGCTGCGAGAAACGGCAGGAATGGCTAAATCGCATCGGCAGAGTCGCTGTTCATGCAAAATCACCACCCCCTGCGGCCCGCCCCCACCACCTCCCTACCATACGGGCAGAGGTGCCCTTTGTCCGACCAGTTCCGGGCCGCTCTGGCCGACGTGCTTGACGACCCGCCGGTCTTGATGCCCACGAGCCGGGAATACACCGGGATCGTGATTGTCGCCGGCGGCGACCTCTACGCCAGGCTTGCCTTCCACCTCATCGCCGCCCTGCGTGGCCTCGGCTGCCGCCTGCCCGTCGAGGTCTGGCACTTCTCGCACGAGATGCCGGGCCCGATCCGGGGCGTCTTTGAGGGCGAGCCCGGCGTCCGCTTGGTCGACGTCGGCCAGTTCTGCCGGGAGCGTGGCATCTTCACCCGGTCCGTGGCCCGGTCGCCCCAGCACGCCGGCTGGTGGCTCAAGTCGTTCGCCTTGTCGCATTGCGGCTTTGCCGAGGTGCTGCTCCTGGACGCAGACAACGTGCCGGCTGTCGACCCGAGCTACCTTTTCCACGACACGGCCTACCAGCGGTCTGGGGCCATGTTTTGGCCCGATCTGCCCCCCAGCCGGGAGCGTGCCCAGTGGGTGCCAGAGGCCGCCTGGCGGGCCGTGGGGCTTGAGCCCGTGCCACAGGCCCGGCCCTTTGAGTCTGGGCAGATCTTGGTGGACCGCCGGCGGCACGCCAAGGCACTCGACGTGGCCCTCTGCCTCAACGACCACAGCGACGAGGTCTACAAGTTCGTCTACGGGGACAAGGACACGTTCCTGCTGGCGTGGCACCTCTGCGGGCAGCGGTATCACATGCCGCCCAAGAATCCCGACTGGCGACACCCGGCGATCTGCCAGCACGACAGCGAGGGGCGGCTGGTGTTTCAGCACGCCTGCCAGGCCAAGGCCGAGCTCGCGTCAGGGGAGATCATCAAGTCGCTGATCAACCGGCGGTTCGCACCGGACGCCAAGGCCGAGTACGACCGCCGGCTCGCCGGCTGGACAGCGTCGGTAGCGTAGGGGTATGGCCCCGATCAGGAAGCGGCGCACGGTCTACGTCGGCGAGCAACGCTGGAAGATTCAGCGCAATGCCCGGCTTCGTGATTGCGATGGGAAGTGCGACTACACGACGCGCACGATCTTTCTCCGTGAAGGGCTCCACGGTGCCGACCTGCTTGACACGATTCTCCACGAACTGATTCACGCCCGCTGGCCTGACTTGAGCGAGGACGCCGTCTGCGAGTTCTCCGAGACGGTCAGCGGGTTGCTTGATGCCGAGGGATTCCGGCAGCCAGACGACCACGAGGAGTGACGCATGGCACAGCCAAGCGGCAGCGTGATCGACGATGTCATGAGCAACCTTCGGGACCGTCAGCCCCAGTCGTGGCATCACCGAGTGTCGGCGGAACACGCTGACACCCTTCGCCAGATCAAAGAGGCCTATCAAGCTGGCCGGTTTGGCGCGAAGAAAAAGCCGGCGGCCGAGGCGATTGCGCGAACGCTCAATGACCGTGGCATTGCGAACGTTCAATACCAGGGAGTGCTCGCATGGCTCGAAAGAGTGTCGTGAGCGAGATCGCCGCCAAGATGAGCGGCGACCACGGATTGACCATTGAGGAGGTCACCAAAAAAGACACGGCCGACGGCCTCGAGGTCCGCAGCGTCTCGGCCCGCATCCGCACGGTAGAGGACCTGCTGCGGCACATCGACGCCGACATGGAGCGATTTGAGGTCGCCACCAGCGAGGCGACGAAGTGGGAAGGCCTGACGGCCGACAAGAACACCGGCGAGCCGGTGGTCACTGAGTTACACCGCGTGCACGTGCGGCTCAAGCCCAAGGCCGGGCCGGGCATCCGCGAGGCCGTCGAGGCGATGATCGCCGGGGCCGCCGCCTCGGGCCGCATCGGCAAGCCCAAGGCGAAGGCGACGAAGGCCAAGCGTGACGGCGTCTGGCAGGTGATCGTGGTGGCCGACCCGCACTTTGGCAAATACGCATGGGGCCGCACGACCGGCGGTGACGACTACGACCTGGACCACGCCGACCGTTTGGTCCGTGACGCCGGGCTGCGGCTCATCGACGCTGGCGACCGGCAAGAGCCCGCCCGGCGAACGATTGCCTTTCTCGGCGACGTGTACCACTACGACACGCCCGACGCCAAGACGACGCGCGGCACGCAGCTGGAGCGCGACGGCCGGTTGGAGAAGATGATTGAGACCGGTACGGCCGCGGCCACCTACCTTGTCGAACGGTCGGCCGAGACCTGCACGACCGATGTTGTCTGCGTCCCGGGCAACCACGACGAGACGATGACCGCGTGGTTCCGCCTGCTGTTGGCGACGCACTTTGAACCCGACAAGCGGGTGACGATTCACCAGGCCTACACGCACCGCCAGTACCTTGAGCATGCCGGCAACCTCATCGGCTTCGCCCACGGCGACAAGGCTCGCGGCAAGCTGCCGTCGCTGATGGCCCTCGAGGTGCCCGACGCCTGGAGCCGATGCCGCTACCGCGAGTTCCACACGGGCCACCTGCACAAGCAAGCGGCCCGCATGCGGCGAGTGATCGACACCGACGGCATCGACACGGTTGACGGCGTGGTCGTGCGAATCGCACCGGCTCTGTGCCCGCCCGATGACTGGCATTCGCAGGAAGGCTACCTCGGGGCACGGCAGGCCATGGAGACGTGGTTCTACGCTCCCGGCGGAGGCCTTGCCGGGATGCTCGTCGCAGGTGCTGCTCGTGCTTGACGCCGACTACATAACGGCAGCAGAGCACCGCGCCCGTCGGTTCTCCGGTGCCTACACCGGCACGGCCGGCACGCTCGCCGCCGACGTTCTTCGACTCATTCAGGAAAGGGAAGCGATGACCGCAGCGTTCGACCAGCTCGAGGCAGACAACAGGGCGCTCCGTGACGCAGTCGCCGCCCGCATGGATGCCACGCCAGAAGACGACCCAAAAAAGCACGGCTACTCGCCCATGGCGGCGTCGCTCGCCGGGTGCAAGCCTGCCCAAGAGGCGGCGGCCCGCTGTTTCGACACGACCACCGATCCCACGCCGACCGAGATCGCCGACTCGGATACGCCAGTGATCCCGGTGGATTGGATCTTGCAGGGCCAGAAGGAGTTCGACGCGCAGCGGCTGAGAGGCGATGGCGTGATGAACGCCGGCAGCCACAACGACATTCGCCCCGGCTCCCGGGAGTTTCTGGACGTCCTCGACGAACTGCGAAACCTGCACCTTCGCAAGACACTCGACTACGGTGTCGACGAGGATGCCCTGTCGAACATTCGCTCGTCGGCGGACGTCGTCAACATGCCAGCGTGGGCGGGCTGCATCCTGCGGATCTCCGACAAGATGCACCGGCTCAAAGCGTATTTCCGCCGCGGCAAGTGCGAGTTCGACGGCATCGAAGACACGCTCAAAGACATCGCCTGTTACGCGGCCATAGCACTGGTCTTGCACCGGGAAACCGACCGGCCATAGCCCCTGCGGATTTCGCCCCCCGGCGGGTGAGATGGGGGACGTGATTGCCCACGCCCATTTCCGCCGTGGCGGTGCCGACGGACGCGAGCCGATCGCGGCCCCGGGTGACATCACGTCCCTGGCGGCGAACTATACGCCGCAGCAGCAGTATTGGGGCAAATTCACCAGCACGCGGCCCGCCAAGATGTCACGGGCCGACATCGAGCTGACAGCCTTTCGGCTTGGCGTGAAGCCGGCGGCCCTGCTCCAAGCCCTCGCATCCGGGGTGCTGCGTCATGGCTGACACGCTCACCGATTCCCTGACCGGCCAGGTCCGCACGGCGATTTCGTGGACCCGGCTCGACACGCAAGAGGTCGGGTCGATCACGAACCGCAAGACGGCGAACGCCACCTACAACATCACCGACGGCGACGGCCCCGGCGAGGCGGACTTGGTCTTTGCCGACTCGCGCACGATCCCGGCCAACACGATTGAATCGTTCGATCTGCTGAACCTGACGCAGCAGACGCTCGGCGTCACGGTGCCATTCGCGTTCCGCCAGCTTCGGGCCATCCGGGTCGTCAACACGACCACCACCTCTGGGCGTCGCCTGCTTGTCGGCGTGGACCCCGGCCGCCCCACGGTGGTCTATGCGGCCGAGGTCGGTCCCGGCTCGGAGTGGTTCAGCATCAACCAGACCGACTCGTGGGAGGTCACCGAGGCCAACAGCGTGATCCGCATCGCCAACCCGAACGCATCGGCGGTCACCTACGAGCTCTACCTGTTCGGCACCTCGACGGCAGCGGGAGGCAGCGGCAGTGGCAGCTAGTTTCTCGCTGACAGGCAGCCTGCGGATCGTCCCACGGTGGGTCGACGACCTGAACACCACCACCGTCACCGACACGGCGACGGTGAACCTGACGTTCGCCCTGGCCGATGGCACCGGCGACGACCAGGCCAACGGCTACTACAAGGACGTCATCACGATCGCCGCCAGCGTCACGGCGACGGTCGACCTGCGGTCGTTGCCGCTCAATGTGATGGGCGGCACCGGCACCGTCTCGCTCGCCAAGGTCAAGGCGTTGCTCGTGAAGAACCGCTCAACCACCGCAAGCCTGGCGGTCGGCGGCACGACGTCCAATCGCTGGACGGCCCTCGCGGCCGGCGCGACGACCATCGGGCCCGACGGCGTGCTCTACGTCTCGCACCCCAAGGGCGGCTACGCCACGAGTGCGAGCGACAAGGTGATCGCCATCACGAACAACGGCGGATCGGCAGCGGACGTGGAACTCTACATCGTCGGAGTCAAGACATGATCTCGTCTGCACCGATTGCCATCGCCAGCGACGTCTCCGGCGTCGCCGCCAAGGTCCGTGCGTTCATTGAGGCCGCAGTGGCCGCGTCCTCTGGCGGCATCACCGTGGCCGAGTTTGGCGAGCTCACGGTCGCCCTGCTGAAGACCGTGATGGCGGCCCTCGACTCCCTGCCCCAAGACGGTGCCGCCAAGAAGGCGTGGTGCCTGGAGGCCGTCGGCCTGCTGTTCGACGCCGTCGCCGACAAGGCCGTCCCGATGTGGGCGTATCCGGTGTGGCTCATCGCCCGCCCCACCATCCGCCAACTCGTGCTGCTCGCCGCCGCGGGTGCCATTGAATCCCTACTGCCCCTGGTCCGAAAGGCCGCCCCGTGATCACCGCCATGCTGCTCCTCGCCGCTGCCGCCCTGCTGGCTTGGCCGTGGATCAAAGACCACGCCCACATGCTCGAGCGGCTGGACCGCCGGCACTACGCCGCCATCGCCCTGGGAGCTGCGGCCCTGTTTTCCTACGCGAGCCGCTCGCCTGCCGGCCCGGAGCCGACGCCGGCCCCCGACGTGACGAAGCTCGACCTCCGGGGCACGTTCGTCGGACCCGACGCCGCAGCGGACGCCGCCACGACGGCGGCCCTGTGCCACGAGCTCGCCGCCGAGGTGGAGTGGGACGCGATGCAGGCCGACCCGCTCATCAAGTCCGGGGTGGCTTTTGACGAACTGCGGACCCGCACCCGGCTGCTCCTGGTCCGTGGGCAGTCGCTGGGCGACAAGCATCCCCGGGCCCGGGCGGCCATTGAGGCCTACCTCAACGCCGCTGCCGGCACGTCTGGCGGGCCGCTGACGCCCGAGGCGAAGGCTGCTTGGGTCGCCGCCTACCGTGAGGTCGGGCGGGCTGCGGAGGCGGCTGCCAGATGAGCTCATCGACGAAGGCTCGTTGGCAACTCCTGACGGCCGCCCTGCTCCTGGGGCTCGGCATCACCATCGCCCTGGAGTCGTGGCGTGACGGTCGCCCGCCTCGGGTGGCCGACGACAACTACGGGTACACGCCCAACCCCGAGGGCGTGGCCGAGTTCCTCGCCGAGCTCGAACAGCCGCTGTTCCGGCAGGCGGGGGCCGAGACGATCCGCGAGGCGAAGAACGTCGATACGTTCCTTTACCGCTCGGCCTACAAGGCCCACGCCGCACTCTACGGGAAGCCCTTCAGCGTTGGCCGGCAGGGGATTGGCGACTGCGTCTCGTGGGGCTGGGCTCACGGGGTCTACGTCTCGCAGTGCGTCGACTGGGAGACCGGCCGGCTTGCCAACCCGCCCCCCATGCCGGCGACCGAAAGCATCTACGGCGGCTCCCGGGTCGAGGCTCGCAACAAGCCCGAAGGCGGGGGCGGCTGGAGTGACGGATCCTACGGCGGGGCCGCGGCCCGCTGGGTCCGCGACTGGGGCATCGTCTACCGCGAGCAAATCGGCGGCCACGACCTCCGTGTCTACAGCAAGGACAAGGCCAAGGCCTGGGGCAACTACGGCAACGGCGGGCAGGGCGATGCCGGGAAGCTCGACACGCTGGCGAAGAAGCATCCCGCCAAACACGTCGCCCTAGTCAAGACGTTCGACGAGGCCGCTGCCGCCATTGAGGCGGGGTTTGCCATCCCCGTCTGCTCCATGCAGGGCTTCGCGTCCACGCGAGACGCCCAGGGCTACGCAGCCCCGTCCGGGTCGTGGGCCCATTGCATGTGTTTCGTGGCCGTCCGCTACAAGGCCAACGGCAGCCCGTCGGACGCCCTGTTGTGCCTCAACAGCTGGGGCACGGCGTGGATCTCGGGCCCGAAGTGGCCCGCCGACATGCCCGAGGGCTCGTTTTGGGTGAGCCGGTCCACCGTCGACCGCATGCTCGCCGGTCAAGACTCGTTCGCCGTCGGGTCCGTCCAAGGCTTCGGCTGGCGCGACCTCCACAACGGCAACTGGCTGATGCCCGTGCCCGTCGAAACCCTTTCGTTGAGCAAGCCGGCCCAGGCTCCGAGCCTGACGCTTGCGTATTAGAGGTGACCATGAAACTCGACCGCAACACACTGCTCATCCTCATCGCCTGCGCCGCCCTTGGCTACTGGTTGGCCTCGTCGCCTGACCGCAAGCCGCAGCCGCTCGAGGACCGGCCCGTCATCCGCTGGATCGTGAAGACGGCGAAGACGCTCCTCTGGGTCGCCGTGTTCGTCGAGCCCGCACCACCAGAGCCCGACGCGAGGCACATCGTCAAAGCCCCTGCCATTGGCGACGACGGCTACGCTGTCATAGATCACGGGAAGGGCTGGTAGATGACGCTCTGGAATTGGATCCTCTGGATTCTCACGTGGCTCTCGGCCGACCCGGTCGCGTTTGACCGCGAGGCGGCTAGGGCCGCCGCTGCCGTCAGTGCGGCGAGGGCGTCGATGGTCGTCGAGGCCCCGACGCCTGTGCCCCCGGCCCCCGGCCCCAAGCCCAAGCCCGAGCGGTGCCAGGACTGCAATGGCACAGGCTGGATCACGCACGGGGACGGGCATCGCACCAAGTGCCCGTGTGGTGCAGCTGGCTGCCCGGACGCGAAATGCCGCGTGTCGGGCGCGTCGCCCTCGTCAGGATCACCGGCCAGGCCTTAGTGGCGGGAGGTGCCCGTGGGCGACGCGCTCGGCATGCTGCTGAATGACCTACACGCCATCATCACTCGGCGGCTGCACATTGCGCCGGTCATGCACGACGCGACCGCCGAGGTGGTCGACACGGTTCTCCTTTGGTGGCCCGAACGCACGATGGCACGTTATGCGTCCAAGGACTGCGAGGACTACCTCGTGCTCAACGCCGTCCGCGTCATTGCCGCCAAGGTCCGCGAAGACCTTGAGATGCGGTGGGGCACCGCGGCCAACACGCTGGCAGCGATCGACCACCTGCTGATGCCGGTCGTCGTCGAGGTGGCAAACATCTGGTTTGGCTCCACCGAGCAGCGGATCGACCTCCGTCGCTGCATGTGGGAGGTCCGGTATCGCTCTGGCGCTTGACGCTTTCGGTAGGGTGGCACTCACAAGGAAGCGGCCCGGAGCGGTCGCTTGGCACAGCGAGTTAGGTGGCCTGACGACCTAGACCCAAAGCTGCGGAAGTGGCTCACCAGGGTCCAACGCGTCCAGGCTCACCTGCGGTCGACGTTGCTCATCTACAGCGCCCGCCGCGAAGTCGGTGGTGACTCGCTGATAGGAAACCATGCCTACAACCAGCGAGCGGCGAACTACGACCGGACGATCTTGCACGACGCCCTGCTCTTGGCCCGCGACGAGTTCGACCAGGTCGTCCGCGAGGTGCAGGCCGTGATGGATTCACCGAAGCCGACGGCGGCATTGCCGGGCAGCCGTGAGAAGGTCGACGTGATGGAAGCCCGCGCGCGGCTGGGGTTCTCCATCTTCATCGACGCCGACAAGAAACACTGATCCGGGCGGGCGTGGCGGCGCGGGGTTTCGCTTCCTTTACCCGCGCCGCCCCCGTCCCGGGACGTCAAGGCCTGCGGCCTCACGTTCCTGGGCCATCACCCTGAAAACGCAGCTGCGCAAATCCGACTTCTTTGTGTCTGCCTGCAGCTGGAGGACAGACTCCAGAACACCGCGGCCAAAGAAACTGGCGACCGCGTCAAACGCTTCGCCCTGAATGGCCGCACAATTCGGCGACACCGACGTACACACGCGAGCCCTGTCAACGACGATTTGGCCGTGATCGAAATGGAAGTCGACGTCGACGCACGGCGTGACGCGTTTCGCCAGCGTCCCAAGCGGTAGCTTGGTCGGCTTAATGGCGATTGGATCGTTGATCCAGAATTGCCTGAGCGTTCGCCGCGGGGAATTTTGCGGCCAGCCGCCATCCCACGTGACTTGTTCGGCTCTGGATCGAGCCCATGATCGCGGGCTGAAAAACGAGAGTAGGCCCATGATGCCCTCCCTTCGGTGGACACAACGCTACTCCCGGCTGGTGCCCGGGGCAATTGACATACGTCAAGCCGCCGGCCGGTCTCCTGGCGAATCCTCGGTACTTGCCGGCAACTGCCGAGGATTTGTCGCCGGCCCGTCGAGGTCGAGGGGCGGGAGGAAGTCCAAGGCCGAGGCCTCGCCGACGATCTTGGGGTCCAGGTAGTGGTCCCTGGTCGTCTTGGAGTCCCGATGCGTCAGGAAGTCGGTCGCGTCCCCGCCGGCCGCCTTCATGTAGCTGCCGGCCGCCTTGCGGATCGAATGGAACCCCTTGGGCGTGACGCCCGCCGACCTGCAGATGTACCGCAGGCGGGGATAGATCGAGCCCTCGTTCCTGTGGTCGATCCAGGGCCATACGAGCTCGTCAGGGGCCCTGCGGCCTTTCTCCAGCCATTCGGCCAGCTGGGGCGTGATGTGGCGTGTAATCGTGCGTCCGAGGCCCTTGCGGTGCTCGGACAGGAACGTCAGCGTCCGCCGCTGGGTGTCGACCTGCGACCAGCGGAGTTGGAGCAGGCTGCCGATACGCTCGCCGCTGTACCAGGCGCTCATCAAGAGCGTCGGCCAAAGCCACGCGGCAGCCACGGGCCCGACTCGCCCCGACCGGCGGCGGGCCACGACCACCATGCGGCTGATCTCATCGACGGTGTAGGCCTCGGGGGCGTGGTGCGGCACCCGGACCAGGTTGCGGGGCAGATCCGGGAACTGCTCGACCAGGCGGCGTTTGGCGGCGGCGTTCCACAACGAGACGAGGTGGGCCTTGTCTTTGGCGACACTGGCCGGCGAGCAGATCCGCCCCTTGTGCGGCGTGACCGCCCGCCACCGGAGGTACTTGGACACCGTCAAATCGTCAAAATCCGTCAGTTCCGGCTCGCGCCCGAGAAAGTCCCGGAGCCGGTCGATAGAGTGACCGAAGAGGACTACCGTCTTCGGCTTGAGGTTGTGCAGCACCGAATACCGCTCGACCAGAAATTCCCTCACCGTCATGGCTCTGCCCTCCGCGTTTTCGGCGAAGTCTAGCATGGTGAACAAATGTTTCGTCACCATGCCCTCCGCTGGATGTTCTGTTCAGTATGGTACGGGCGGCGGCCGGTGGCCGGCAAACTACCCGGCTTTCTGCGGGTTTGACCGCCGTTCCCCAATCGGTACTATTGGGGGCATGATCGCGCTGATGAAAGACGACTTCGGCCGGAAGATGCTGTCCTGCCATGACGCAGCCAAGCTCTACGGCTGCTCGATGCGGTACATGCGCCGCCTGGCCCAAGAAGGAAAGGTCGCCAGCGAAGTCGTGGGCGGCTCCTACGTGATCCCGGCCGACGAGGTTCGTCGGCTGAAGTCGGCCGTCTCTAGGGGCACAGGCCGCCACAAGCCCAAGGGCGGGAAGTTCGCCGCCGGCTGACCCACCCCCCATTTCCCGGCCGAAAACGGCCAAAAAGATTTTTTCTGGATACCCCTTGCCAATGGTTCCGATATCGGTATCATTGGGGCATGCGAGCGAATGAGACTCGCGGACGCCAGCAAGGAGACAAAACCATGAACGCCAGCTTCCCCATCACCGAGCCCCGCGAGATCATCAAGGCTTTTCTCAAGACCATCGAAGATAGCCGCGGCTGGAAGTATCCGGTGCCCGCCCAGTGGTTCCTCGACGAGTCGCTGGCGATCGAAGTCGCTGCAGCCATGGATTTCTATTACGGCGGCCACGAGATGAGCCAGCACACGAACGAGGCCGGCGAGACGCGGTACGTTGTCAGCAGCCGCGGCTACTACCACTACGTCGGGGCCTGACCAATCACTACGCCCGCCGGCAATCGCGCCGGCGGGCAACGGCCACGGAGGGCCAAATGAAACGCCATCTCGACAACCTGCTGCCCGCCTTGGTTTTGGTCCGTATCGGCCAGGAACTGGGCACCGATTCCCCAGCGGCTCGGGCAATCCACGACCTGCTCGAGCTGCTCGCTGCCCTGCCCTGGAGGCTTTTCGGTTGACACTGGTTCCGATTTGGGTACAACGCTTGTCGCAATGGTGCCGATTGCGGAACACATGAACAAACTTTCCAGCTCCAGAACGTCTGTTTTGCCCGTGATTCATGCAGATAAAAATTCCCGAACGTGAACGCTTGACCACTAGAAAACGCCGGATACATTCACGCCCCACCTCAGAGGAAAGGACGCCGAGACATGACTACCGAACCCCACCATTGCGAATACCTGGCCGCGATCGCCGGACTGCACGAGCAGACCATCAGCCTGAGGGCCCTGCCGGCCGTCGGCGACTTCGTCTCGGGCTACTCCGGTGGCCGCCACTGGTCTGGCTACGTGCAGCAGATCGAGCCCGGACGCATGGTCGTCGAGGTCAGCGGTGCCTGGCTCGTCGTGGACCCGAAGGACATCACGCACTGACGGCAAAGGACCGCCGGCCAGCGGAGCTAGACGGCGGAAGGAGCCCGGTGGAACCGGGGCAGCAGGGACGCACGAACCACCCGCCGAGCAGGACGCAGAGCGGGATTTTCCAAAGGACATTCGAAATTCGCGAATCACGAAAGGACGCGGGTTAATGCAAAGCAAGAAATACAAACTGAGCAGGGTGTACGAGGAGGCTGCTGTTCCGGCTGGCTGGGTGCAGAACGTCAAGGACAACGCCCGCGGGCGTGCATTCAGCAACTATGTCGTGCGTGCGGTGGACGCCGGCAAAGTGCGATGCGTTTGCTATGGCGGCGCGACGAAGACGTGCGCTGGCGGCAAGTACTTCATTCACCCCGAGGACATGAGGCTGTTGGAGCAGCAGTGGGACGACCGCGAGGCCGAAAAATCCACTGACTCAATGTCTGACCAAAGCTTCGCGGTTGGCGATGACCGCATTGATGCCGTCTGCAAATCGCTGGCGTCAATCGACACGACTCTGGACGAGATCTACCGCGTGCTCGAGCGGCTCACCAGTGCCGTTGAGAACATCGCCACGAATCCGCCGACGCCGCCTCAAGAGCTGATGCAGACGATCAACGGCAACGGATTCCACTCCTGAACCAACACGCAGAAAGGACGCGACGATGAGCACGGAAATCAGCACACAACGGGCCGGCGGGCTGGCGCTTCAGACGTTCGATGACGCCTTCCGGTTCTCGAAGATGGTGGCGGCTAGCGAGTTCGCCCCGAAGGATTTCAGGAACAAGCCCGAGTCGTGCCTGCTGGCGATCCAGCACGGGAGCGAAGTCGGCCTGTCGCCGATGCAATCGCTCCAGAGCATTGCCGTCATCAACGGCAGGCCGACGATCTGGGGTGACGCGGCCCTGGCACTGGTGCAGTCGAGCCCCGTCTGCGAGTACGTCCGCGAATACACCGAGGGCGAAGGTGACGCCCTGGTGGCGGTCTGCGAGGCCAAGCGGCGGGGCTACCCGGCCCCGACGGTCAGCAGGTTCTCGATGGCTGACGCCAAGCGGGCGGGCCTGGCCGGCAAGGCGGGGCCGTGGACGCAATATCCTGCCAGGATGCTGGCACTGCGGGCCAGGGGCTTCGCCCTTCGTAACGCCTTCGCAGACGCACTGCGTGGCCTTATCACGGCCGAAGAGGCCCAGGACTACCCGACGGCCGAGCCGGCACCGCCGCCCGTGCAGACGCAAGCCACAGCCGGCATCAACGTCTCGCACCCGGCCTCGTTCGTCGCGCCGCAGTCGCCCATCGACGACCCGATGGGCAGGGCCCGTCTCGCCGTGAGCAGGGCGACGAATCTCGACATGCTCGACGCCCTGCGGACGCTCGTGGACAAGCGAACGAACGAGGGCGTGTTCAGCCAGGAGCAGAAGAGCGAGTTGGTGGACCTCATTCACCACAAGGCGGAGATCCTGCTGGCCGAGCCAGAGGACAAGGGGCAGGAGTTTGAGCACGAGGCCGCCGGCACGGAGGCCACCACGTGATCCAGCCCGAGACCATCGACGACACGTTCAACAGCACGGCCGACATCGTCCGTGAGCTCGAGCGGCTACATCGGCCTCGGATGGCTGCCTGGGTCGCCGACCTGGGCGGCGCGAGCCAGAGGGCCAACCAGCGGGAGTCACGGCTGATCGAGCAGCTTGTGGCCCTGCAAAACAAGTACGAGCCCCGGGTGCGCCTGCAGCAACTCGACCCGACACCACCACCGGAGGCGAGCGACTGATGGCATGGCACGACTCCTGGGAGCAGATGAGAAAGAAACCACCCCAGCCGCAGGGGGAAACCCGGAAGACGGGAGCGGTGCCGAAGCGGGCGACGGCGAAATCCACCGCAGCCGCAGCCCGGCCTCCGCGGGCGAAGCGGTCGCGCCGGGCGTAACCCGGCAAATACACGGACGACGAGGGCTCAAAGGATGAGCGACTACTACAGCACGAGCGTCGACCACCTCCCGCTCTTTCGCCGCACCGACCCGGTCACCAGCAAGGTCGCAGGCCAGGCGGCCCGCGAGTTCAAGGGCGAGCACGAGCGGCGGATCCTCGAGGCGCTGGCGGCGGGGCCGGGCACCAAGGACGAGATCGCCGGCCGCTGCGGGTTGTCCGAGCAACAGGTGGCCCGAAGGATGCACGGGCTCGCACGCGCCGGGAGAGTCGAGACGACAGGGGCGACCAGGCCGAGCGCGAGCGGGCGGCCGGAGCGGGTGTGGAGGGCAACGGCATGACCGCTTTTATTGCGTTCTGGCCTGACTCAACCATTTCGGTCCTCAGTTATCCCAGCGGATGTGAAGACGAAACATACGAAGCTTGGCTTTATGACGACCTGGATTCCGAGGCAGATCCTGTGGACGCGAAGGTTTTCCGTCTGCCGGTTGGCTTCCACATTCAAACGGAGGCGTGGATCGGAAAACACAAAAGGACAGGCAAGACACGTGCGTGCCTGAGCGTTACTTCACTTCATGCCGACGCGAAGAGGCCGCGCCGCATGAAATGGAGTCCAGACGTGTCTTTCAAGAGGTGGAATCGCGTGCGCATGGAAGCCCGCCGCGCACAGGCTGCACAAAACGCCGAACGCTGCATCGCCACTTTTTGCGCAGATGACTCCGCGTACCCACCAGTCCCTCCAGCGGTTTTTTCCATTGATGAAGTCAGGGCAATGGAGTCGTTCGCGGGAATCTACATAGCCGTTTGCGAGTCGACCGGTGCCGTGCGATACGTCGGAAAGTCAATGGACGTTACGCGGCGAGTTTCCAAAAGCCGCCGAGAACTTGCCGACTGCAAGTTGGCCGTCATCAAAATGCCGGAATCTGAAATTCATTTTGCTGAGTTGCATTACATCTCCAAATGCAGGCCGACTCGCAACAAAGTCGGCAATGGCTGTTGCGGCGGCCAGGAAAACGTTTGATTGGCGAGGAAGCGGGCAGTTTGTGGACGAAAAACTGCGGCGTCGCAAGGAATGGAAAATCTACGAATAGAAGGACGCCACAGATGGCCGCTGAATGGTTCCCCGTAGACGTATCGCTCGACACCAAGCCTGAGGTCCAGGAGCTCGTTGACCTGACCGGCGAGCCGGTGGAGGTGATCGTGTTCCGGCTGCTCAAGCTCTGGGGCTGGGTCCAACTGAACACCGCCGACGGCCGGTTCCGCTCGACGCCGTCACGCTTGGGCCGGATCTGCGGTGGCGAGTCCCCATTCTGGGAGGCAGTTGCCGCTGTCGGCTGGATCGTCTTCGACGGCGAAACTGCCCAGATTCCCAAATGGGAGGAGCGTTTCGGCGGTGCCGCAAAGCGGCGAGCCCTGAAAAACAGGCGTCAGGACAAGTGGAGGCGCACCGGAGGCGCTGCTGTAGACGCGCAAGAGGCGCAGGTGCGTCTACAGGTGCGTCTACCACAGGACATAACAGGACAGGACATAACAGAAGAAATACAACCGGCTGCGCCGGTTCCCACGAGCGTTCCGGCAAAGCCGTCCCGCTCGCGGGCGAAGTCCGCCGTCTCGTGGACTTCGGAAACGGGCTGGGAGGGCATTACGGCGGCCGACCGGCAGGAATGGGCTACGGCCTACCCCGGTGCCGTGCTCGACCAGGAGCTCGCCAAGGCGACGTCCTGGCTGAAGGCGAACCCGACACGGGCGGGACGCCGCAACTGGCGGGCGTTCCTGGTCCGGTGGCTGGCGAGGTGCCAGGACAAGGGCGGGTCGGTTCGGGAGCCGGGCCGCAGGCCCGAGGACAAGCCGCCGCCACGGGCGTGGACCGGGAGGGACGCCGAAGCGTTTGCACTGACGAGGAAACTGGCGGAAGCGAAACGGCTCAAGGAGGAAGCCACGACATGACCACCACCACCGAACGCCAACCGCTCACCGAACGCCAGCAGGACATCCTGCGATGGCTGTCTCGGTACATCGCCGACCACGGCTACTCCCCGACGATTGCCGAGGTGTGCCTTGCCTT
>Ga0129333_10000496_pt1 | contig 32363 bp, 34 predicted proteins | sample CPB6_08_DNA_FD_94474 | JGI IMG/M metagenome (GOLD analysis project Ga0129333, IMG submission 94474) | Freshwater to marine salinity gradient microbial communities from Chesapeake Bay, USA - CPBay_Sum_0.6_0.8_DNA | ecosystem: Environmental > Aquatic > Marine > Coastal | place: USA: Chesapeake... | reverse complement strand
GGCATGTGGTGGATCAAAATTATTTGGTAGCTGATACTTATTACCCTTTGAATCCTTAATAATTCCATCTCTGATGCGGCCAGCAAAGGGAACCATAGAAAACCATCCCCAAGTAAGCTCTTGCCCTCTAAAAGGCACAGCAAATTGCATATCCCGCCATTGCACAGAGGCAAGCCGTGCTCCTTGATCTAAATCAATTGCAATTGATATTTGATCACCATCAATATTAAGCATCTTTTTTCAAATTTCATCTCTGCCAGGAGGAAGGGCGCCAGTTCTAGAAACTGTAATAGCAGCTGCTTTTGCCGCCCTATCCAACGTAGAGGCTAATCGATCTTTAACTAACTTATCTAGACCATCTTCAATAATTGCCTCAACCAATATCGCACCTACAGTATCTCCAGCACCGACTGTATCTGCCACAACCACTTTTTTAGCATCCACACTTATCTTCTCATTTTTTCGATACCCAGTTAATCCTTTATCGCCAAATGTAACTACAACTAGCTCTGGCCCCATAGAAAGCCATCTCTTAGTCACATCATCAATATCTTCTCCGGGATAAAGCCAGTAAATATCATCATCACTTACCTTTACTGCGCTAGAGATACCAACCCATCTTTCTACCTGCTTTACATACTCAATTCGATTATCCATAACAGCTGGTCTTATATTTGGATCAAAGACCACAGGTGCCACCTTTGCCACCTTAGATGCCCACTCAAAAAGAATTGACGCTGCTGGCTCTATTGCGGTAACTAATGTACCAATGTGTAATAAGGATGGTTTAACTACTGATGCATCAGGTAGCCATGAGTGAGAAAAATCAAAGGTAGCAGTGCCCTCAATTACAAACTCATATGTAGCTCCCCCTTGTGAGTTAAGTGAGACAATAGCTAAACAGGTTGGTTTATCTGAAAACTTAACAAAATCTAATAAGACACCATCTTTGTGTAATTGCTTAAGTGCCATCTGGCCATACTTATCTGTTGAAATACCATCTATAAATTGATTAGCAATACCCAGCTTTGCTAATGCCTTAGCTGTATTAGCGGGTCCGCCACCGACAACAGCTTTGCGCTCTGTGCCATCTGGTATTAAATCTATTAATACCTCACCACATACCCAAACCTGATAACTCAAAGTAACTCACCCTTGCGGGCTAAGTAATCAGTTAATACCTGAACTCCTAGAAGGTGATCTTCTTCCTGTGGTAATCCACTAATTAGTAATACTCCAACAAATCCTTGGTCCTTTGTAATTAACGGCAAACCTCCACCATGAACAGCATGGGTCTCATCCAATAAATTATTCTCTTTATGCCAATCAACCCCGCGCTCTTCTGCACTAACCCTTTCAAAAAGAGTTGAGTGGTGTTTAAGCGCCACAACTCTTGCCTTGCGATCTATCCACCATTGATTCTCAATTGTTGATCCTGGTAAAGATGCGTGGTAGACGATCCAATCACCAATTCGAACCTCGACTGCAATAGGTAGGTTTCTGACTAAACCTAAATTCTTAGCCGTTTCTCCTATTTCTAGGGCGTCAGCTAAAGAAAATTTTGGTAACACAAGTTCAAATTCTTGTTTTAAAAGATTTTTGCTTATTATTATTCCAGTGTCCTTAACCTCATTCATGTTTGAACATTACCGCATATTTTGAATAAGTAATAAAGTATTAAAAGCTACTAAAATGAGTTTTACCAAGTGATTAGTTAGTATCCAAAATCATGTTATACCAGCCTTAAACAATACCAAGCAACGCCCATGTGGTGATTACTACTTTAACTTAACCATGTTTTAACTTTTACTAGAAAGTTGAAACTAATACATTATATATTGCGATACTAAGTCTAATCCTTCTTGACTTGGATTTATGTCTTTAGCCTTTAGAAAGAAGTCCTTTGCTGCACTTAAATTATTGAGTTTATACTCATAAATTGCCATACTTAAGAGATAAACTGAGTTGTATGGATCAAGCTTCAAAGCTGTTAACATATTCTCTCTTGCTAATCCTAAGTCTGATTTATTCTCGTAATAGACAGAGCGAATATAAAACCCTTGATGCGAGCTTGGTCGATGTATTAAAAGTTTTTCTGCAAAAGTAAAAGCTAATTCAAAGTTCTTCGACTTAGATATCTCAACTGATACATCCTCTAAGGTTTGTGGTACTACAATTTTTGAATTGTAGATTTTTTGTAGATTTGTCGAATTTTTTCGTACGATTACATCTAGCGCCCAGAATTCATACCTTACGACTTGTCCAAGAAAAATCACTAAGCTAAAGGTAATTGTAGAAATTACTGCAACTATAGGGTAGTTCTTAAAATTTCTTTCTCTACCTTGTTTTAAAAGGATGCCATCATGCATATTATCTTTAACTATAATCGCTCCAGAGATAATTCCTAAAAGAGTTAAAGCTAAATGATCAACACTAATTGCAGATTGAGCCACATAGCCAAACCAAATCATTATTATCAAAAAGTCTGTAGCTGATAGAATTTGAGTTTTATTCAAAAGTGTTTTTAAGGCTAAGACACTTATTACTAAAATAAAAACTAACCAAACTAATCCTATAAAAAGTCCTCCTTGCACAAAGTGATCAAGAAAGACATTATGGGCTCGGTCTGGATTTGTAAAGATACCTTCTTGTCTAACTAAAGCTTCACTTCGATAACGAGGAGCATAATCTCGCAAACTTTCTAACCCAATCCCAATAAAGAAATGATCACGCCAAATATCCACTACAAGTCGCCAATAATTTATTCTTTGATTTACGCTCCCATTTTCGCGAATCCATGAATATATCTGAGGGAAGTTAACTAAAATAAATACCGAAGATGTACCAACTAAAAATAAAATAAGCAACTTAAATCTTCTTAAAACTTTTAAAACCACATAACGCTTATAGAAAATTAATAAGCATATATTTACTACAATTAGTAGGTAACCCTGTAGCGAATCAGTTTGAATAAAAATAAAAAATATAGGAACCGCAAAGATTGCACTGATTAATTTCTTTTTATTTGAAAGCTGTGCACTATAAATTACGAAAACTGACATTGCAATAGCTAAATATGAACTTGCAAAATTAGGATTAACTAACGTCAATGCTAGAGCACCGTTGTAATTGCTGGTGATCTCAAATGGTAACAAGGAGTATTCTTCTAGAAAGCCAAATACTACTAATCCATATAATGTGAATATGACTGTCTGAATAAAAATTCTACTCAGTGAAAACTGGTAATTTGAAATTAGGGTAAAAGTCAAAGCAAAACAGGCTAAAGCTATTAAGCCACCATTTCTTGTGTAGCTTCCAAGTAAGAACTGTTGCAAATCATTTCCTACAATTATCTGAATTATCACGTAGCCAAGCACTAACATCCATGGTAAGGTCTGAATTTTATTCTTAACGACTAAACCTTTTGGATTTAAAACAAATATTAAATAAGTTCCTACTACAAGGCCGATTAATCTCAGAATTCCATGGACATCATGAATGTTTGGTGAAATTAGGAAAACGGTTAGTGGCAGTACTAAAAAAATGAATCTTGTTGTCGTAGTTTTTTGTTTTAACATGTTGGTTAGATTATAGGCTTAGTCCTCCAAATTTTATATAGAGATAAGGCCTAAGTCCTTTTTCTCGTACCTCGGTCATACAAAGCACTTTGGGGTGGATTTCCTTAACGGAAATCCACCCCAAAGCTTGGTTTTTCTGGTTAATTACTTATCTTTTAAGTAATAGCTTCTGTAGAGCCTGGATTTGCTTATTAATTGAAGCAATTAATGAAACAATAGATTTCAAAACATCTGCGTTTGAAACAGCTGCTGTTGAAGGCTTAACAGGAATTGTGCCAATACTTGCATCTTGTGCAGTGGCAGTAGTTAAATCAACAGAGAATGCATAAGCACCTTCTGTGTTTAACGCTGAGTACTTACAGGTTCTTACACCCTTAGTAGTTGTGCTTGTTGCTGTACAAGCTGCACCAGTAGCGGTGAATCCACCTGTGTTTACAGTTAGATCCAAGCCAGTTAGGGCAGTTCCATCAGCCATCAAGTTTCCATAAGCATCCTTTAACTCAATTGTTAAGGTAGCGATATCGCCAAAGTTATAGCTGGCTTTATCCCAACTTGCTTTAAATGAGTTAGTAGACCCTCTAGAAACAGTTACGTTAACAACCTGAGACTTAACAGTCTGAAGCAGTCCGTTAGTCAACTCTAGTTGGTAAGTAGAAGCACCACTTAATGAGTTATTAGGAATTAGCAATGTTGTAAATCCATAGCCTACTGAAGAGCTTTGAACTACAGCATAACCTGAACTAGCAGTTAGTGCAGAGGTAGTTGTACCTACTAGCGCACCTGTAGCTGCTGAGATTGTTGGCTGTGCAGATAAAGTTACATTATTACCTGCAGCATCCTTTGCATTGTAAACAACGCAAGCATCTCCGACGTTACCTTCTTGGGTATCTGTCAACTGATTAGTTGAGAAGATAGAACAAGAGTTAGCAGTATCTACTGTAAGTACTGTAGGTGTTCCTGCCCAATTAATGGTCTTTGTTCCAATTACAGCACCGTTATAGGTAATTGTAATTGTTGCAGAACCAGCAGTCTGAGATACAGGCTGTTTTGCATAGAACCATGCGTCACCATCTGAATCAACGCTTAGAGTTGAGAAAGAAGCAGATGCAGCATTGATTATGGAACCAGTTGATGCTGTGAGAGATCCGATGATTGATCCAGCAGATGCTGTAGCTGTCAAAGTACCTGAGGTTAGAGGCTGACCATATGTATCCTCTAGATCAACCCAAACAACTCCAGCTTGACCATTCTGGCAACGAGAAGTTACATCATATGAAACAGCGCCTGATGAACCAGTTGTTGCATTAGCCATACATGCTTGCTGATAAACAGAGCTTTCAGCAGCTGAGTATGTGCCGGTATTCGCCGCACTTACTACAGTAAGAACGTAGCCGCCAAGATAAGTACCCGCTGTAGCAGTACCTAAATCATCGATACCAGTTCCTGAATAAATTGAGATCGTAGCAGTACTTCCTACCGCTGCAGTTACATTGAATATACCACCGATCACCTCAGTGTAAGTTGTGTCATTAATTGTAACTGTTGTTGTACCAGTTGAAACCATTGCGTTGGTTAGAGTAATAGCATTACCAGCCAATGTAGCACCTGATGTACCAGTTGCGGATAGAGATGACATTGCTCCACCCGTCACAGTTACTGTGAAGCCTTCTGCAACAGTATGTGAGCCTTTAGCTGCGAAAGCAATAGCAGCTCCTGGAAGCACGTTTGCAGTTTTTGTACCTGAGCCATTTACAAAATTACCACCGTCAGTAACACTTACGGTAGATGAGGTATCTGTTACCCATCCAACTGAACGCATTGTGTTGTAGTTAGTGGCAGCAGTACTTGCCACGTATGCAGTAGCTGAACCAGAAACTGAAGAAATATTTCCCAGTACTAGTGTGCCTGCCTCATGTTGAACTTGCGTACCAGCATTAGCTACAGGAGACGTTGCTACAGATATAAAACCTGCAGTTAGCGTCGTTACTGCAACTAGTGCAATACGCTTTTTAAGTGTCTTACTAGACATTTTTTTCCTTTCGTTAGTCAGATTTAGGAATTTCCTAAATCTGGCTCGAAGATCTTTCGATCTTCTAATTCCGCCTTACCTGGCACACACGTGTAATGCCAATTAAGTCGGAAAGCTATTTACTTAGCAGAAATTTCTCCGCCATCCGTTTCCTCTAGCACCTGCAGCATTAGAGCCAAAGTCTCAAGTTGCGCTACAGAAAGTTGCATATGGTCTGCATACTCGGTAGAACTAATACTTTGTACCTCAACTACTGGTTTTGATGATGGGGCAGCAACTGCTGGTATGTCTTGATTGCTCGAAACTGGTAGGTCTTGATTGCTCGAAACTGGTAGGTCTTGATTGCTCGAAAGTTGAGATGAATTAGTAATTATAGAGGTGTTTGACTCGTTACCAGTTAATGAGTTAAGGCCCAAGAATGCGGTTAGTACAAGTATGAATGTAAGAGCAATCTTTGAAGATTTACCGGCAAGCTCAGCTGACTTATTATAGGTTGAAGACAAAAGGTCCAATGCAGTCAGGCCGCGAGCCTCATCAATAACAAGTTCAGATAAAATCTTACGAAGTGATGCCCGAGCACGAGAGACTGTGTGACGCACAGCAGAATCTTTAATGCCAAGCTCTTTAGCAATCTCCGTCGTTGAGCGACCCTCAACCTCCCACATAACCAAAGCTGCTCGCTCTGCTGGCGACAATAGGGATAGCGCTTGGCGAATAATTGCAGCATCCTCAGCTGCTGAAATCGCTAGTGAATGATCCCCAGATACCTGCCAGGTGGATTCAACCTCAGATGTGGCATCATCTAGAGCAACAAGATTTGGACGCCTGTTTTCAGCACGGAATAGATCAATACATAGGTTTTCGATTGTGCGGTGTAGATAGGAAAGGCCATGATCATCACTTTGTAGTTCAGGGGCAGCTAGCATGAACTTAACTAGCGCCTCTTGGGTAATCTCTTCAGCTTTCGCCTTATCCTTAACAATCCGGTTAGCATGGGCAATAAGCTCAGATCGGTTTTGAGTATAGAAGGATGAAAATTGGGCAACACTCCAGGACGCAGGAGTTAAAGACTCAACTGCCTTGGATTTCTTGGCCTTAAATGCCATCTTGTTTTGCCCCTTGCATAACCGGTTTTGTACTACAGAGCCAGCCGTCGCCGCCTCTATTCACCTCTACGAACTGCACCGTTAATTGTCGCTCTATAAGGACAAAACGGACATTTTGTATTAGTTACTAATTTATATTGCCCATACCTAGCCTAAATTATAGCCGATGATTTAAAAATATCTGGGTTTCACGGGTCTCGATAATGGCGCCCTATAAGTTTGTACAGCCCCTCTTCTTCCGAGTGAGCCCATAAGATTTAAACATGAGACAGGTCGGAGTAATTGGTCAAGGTTACGTTGGCTTGGCATTAGCCACAGCAGCAGCTACTGCTGGGCATAAAGTTGTTGGATATGACACCAACAGTAATTTGGTTGATGCACTAAAACAGGGCAAATCTCACATAGAAGATGTTAAAAGTGAAACTTTGGAGAGATTAATAAAATCAAATCAATACCTACCAACAGATGACTCATCTAAGTTAATTAACTGTGACATGATCGTTATTGCTGTTCCTACACCCTTAACTATAGATCGCCAGCCAGACTTAAATTTTATAGAAGCAGCTATAGAAACCATTGCTAGTGTAATTAAAAGTGAAATACTAATCATAAATGAGTCAACATCCTACCCAGGAACCTTAAGAAAATTTATTGCTGAAAAAATTTATTCAACCACTGGAGTTAAACATAGGTATGCGGCTGCACCTGAAAGAATTGATCCAGGAAATAATTATTGGGATATAAGTAATACACCAAGGATTATCTCTGGTTTGAATGACGCGACGACAAAAGAAGCTGAGGAGTTTTACTTAACTTTTACAAAATCGGTTATAACTTTTTCAACTCCAGAGGTAGTAGAGATGTCAAAGTTGGTAGAAAACTCATTTCGCCAAGTGAACATTGCATTTGTGAATGAGCTAGCACAAATAGCAAATGTATTTGGAGTTAGTATCAACGAGGTTCTATCAGCTGCTGATACAAAACCATATGGATATTTGAGATTTGCTCCCGGTGCGGGAGTTGGCGGACACTGCATTCCAGTTGACCCAACATACTTATCTTTTGAAGCAAAACGCTTAGGAGTTAATTCTACTTTTATTGAACGTGCAAATGAAGTAAATCAAGAAATGCCTGCGTATATTGTTTCTAGAATACTTAAGGATAATAACAATAACTTAGCGAATAAAAAAATAATCGTCATAGGAGTTGCTTACAAAGCAAATGTATCTGATACCAGAGAAACTCCCGCTTTAGAAGTTATTAACTTATTAATAAAAGAAAATGCACAAGTAGTTTGGCATGATCCTTTGGTAAATAAATTTAACAATCAAGAGTCAAAAGAAATCAAAGATCAAGATATTGCAGTTGTTCTTACACTTCATAAAGCAATTGACATAGAACAAATCAAAAAAATTAAGTATGTCTTTGATTGCACAAATCAACTAAACTGGGCAAAAAATTTATAGATTTATTGTTGGAAAAAATTCATAATATCTTCAATAATTTGATTTAGATCTACCCTTGGCTCCCAATCAATAGTTGATTTGATTTTAGTGATATTTGGAACCCGACGCTGCATGTCCTCAAATCCAAATGGGTACGCTTTATCATAAGTGATATATTCAATTTTAGAGGTTGAGTTAGTAATTTGAATAACTCTATGAGCAAGTTCTGAAATGCTGGTTTCACCGACACCGCCCAAATTGTATACTTCACCAATTGATGTATTAGTTTTAGCTATTTTTAGTAAGCCGTCCACAACATCTGATATGTGGCAAAAAACTCTCGTTTGTTTTCCGTCCCCATAAATACTAAGTGGTTTGTTTGTAAGCGCACTTTGAACAAACCTTGGTAAGACCATTCCGTATTGTCCTTTTTGCCTTGGTCCGACTGTGTTAAATAAGCGAACGGTTGTAACTCTAAGACCTTTTGTTTGATACAGCACAGTTGCAGTAGCTTCTTCAATAGCTTTGGAATCACTGTATGACCACCTTATTTTTTGTGGTGAACCGAGAACTCGATCATCTGTTTCAGATAAAGGCTGATTTTGATTTTTACCATAAATCTCTGAAGTGCTTGCAATGACAATTCTTTTATCATATTCAGCAGCGGCCTTTAATACAACATCACTTCCAATAGTATTCACTGAAATTGAATCTAGCGTTGAGTTTAAAATATTATCAACGCCTAAAGCTGCTGCCATATGAAAAACTAGATCAACTTTACTGACTAAATCATTGATAAGTTTTTCATCTCTAATATCACCCTCAATAATTTTAATTTTGGATTTAATTGGAGCTAAATTATCTAAACTTCCAGTTGTAAAATTATCAACGATTGTTACATTCGCATTACTCATACACAGAGCGTCAGTTAAGTGGGAGCCAATAAAACCTGCTCCGCCAGTTACTAAAACTTTCATGCTCTTATCCTAGTTTAGAATAATTTAATTGTTTAACTCTAATATTGCATTTAATGCAACTGTTGAGCTCTGCCCAATTAACCACTCGTAGGTTTTGCGCACTCCCACTTCAAGGGTGGTATCTGGGACGGTGAAACCCGTATTTTTTAACTTATTGACCGAAGCGTGAGTATATTTAATATCCTCTTTTGAGGCCGGGTGGGTATCAAATTCTAAATGTAGTCCTAAATTCTCTAATATCTTGATTAAATCAGACATAGTTCTCGGAGAGCTACCCCCTACATTGATTACTTCGTAATTATTTGGAAAGTCAATATTTATCGCCTCCCCAATAATTCTTGTTACGTCATCTATAAATGTAAAATCTCTCTGAATAGTTAGCTCGGAGGTAAACTTGGGTTTAATTCCCTTAATGCTTTTTCCTAAAAACTGTAACACTGCCATGTCAGGTCTTCCCCATGGTCCGTATACAGTAAAAAATCTCATGCCTAGAAATTTAGTTTGTTTTGAAGCAAAGTATTGCGCCATCATTTCATTTGACTGTTTTGTGATGGCATAAAAACTTTTTGGATAGTACAAAATATCATCCTCAGTAAATGGAGTTTTGTTATTTGAAGTATAAACACTACTACTGCTTGCAAAGATAAACTTAGAAACATTGAATGCGATCGAAAGTTTAGCCAGATTATCAAAACCGACAATATTATCATAAATATACTCGTTTAAGTTGTTAAAGCTTGCTCGCACTCCAGGTCTTGCTGCTAGGTGAATAACCACTTCGGGTTTAAATTCACCGAATACTTTTGATAATTGTCCAATTTCGCAAATATTAACATTCTTGATTAGTGGAGTTAAATTTAAATACTTAACTCTTTCGTTCTTGTATATTGGTGAGTAATAATCACTGAAATTATCAATACCTAATAACTCATGATTTGATTTTAAAGAACAGAGTGTAGCAGCTCCAATACTTCCGGCTGCTCCAGTGACTAAAATTCGCACACTTAATTTTATCATTATTAATCAAAAAATAAATAATGATTAATTAATATTTACTCAAATAAAGTCACGCGTGGGCCCTGTCGGGATCGAACCGACGACCCACGGATTAAAAGTCCGTTGCTCTACCGACTGAGCTAAAGGCCCCAATTATAAACTTAATATCGAAAGATAATTCCAAGATTATACATTGCTTTTGTTATATTACAAACCTAAAATCGTTTTTGCAGTCATTCGCCAGTCATTTGTTTGCTTTATATGATCTACTGAAGATTCTTGAATTTGGTTTAACTCCTCTGTGGAAAGCGAAAATATTTCATCAATAACATATCTGATCTCACTTGGATCTTTGTAAAATTTAACGAGTGGAATTTTCTCTATCGAATACGAATTACAATCTATATGATAATTTCTAACAGAAAAACAACCCTGTGATGCAATTTCAACATCTTTAACCCACATTCCAGTGCTCCTAGGAATTTTTTGTCCGTTACATATCCAATAGTCAGATTCATCATGTACAAAAATTGCTAAGTGTCTTAAATATTCTAAATATTTTGAATAACTTAGAATATCGGTGCTGATCTCAATATTCTGACCTTCATTGCGCATTAAATTAAATACTTTTTCCCGATGAGGATGAAGGCTACCCTTAAACTCGACTGTCTTCAAACGTTTATCTTGAGGAATACCTAAATCACAAAGCTCCGGCAGCATACCCATTTTTACAAAAGTAGTTGTTATTTTATCATTTATTTGGATGTAGTTTTTCCAAAAGTCTGATGTTACAAAAATATCTGTTAGATTAAATTGATTCCTTAATATTGAGTAACAGCCATTTGTTAGTGAACTATCAATATAGTTTTCCCAAGGGTCTTGATCGTAAACTCTTAAGGGCAAATCATCAATTAGTTTTTGGATCAATTCAATGTTATTAAATAATACTCGTTGACGTAGAGTACTCACGACTAATTGATACGAATTAAATTTTGACTTTAATGTTTCGAAATTTCGTATTTTTTTAGGGCTCATAAAATAATAATCAATTTTTAGTCTAGTATTATATGTTTTTATGGATTTGTGTAGCTGTAGTTGAAAACAATTACTGCGTATATAATCTCTCGAGTCTGCCAATATCAATACTCTTTCCATAAGCGCAATCTAAACCATCTATGTAAAAATTACTAGATTTTTAGTGCAGTATTTTTCAATAATTTCTACACTTTTTATATTTTTTGTCACTGACATTTATAATCTAACACTAACAGAAATAAAATTGGGGAATTTACTTAATTCACAAATATTTTGAAATTCATAATTTGTTTCTTAAATTATTAATAAGAAGCTCCTCAATAAAAATAGGGTATTGCCTAAATCTACTAGATTCAAATACTGTTTCAAATGTAAATTTACTAAAATCATATTGCTCAAATGCAATGCGAATACTATCCGGATTAAAAAACTCTCTAAATTTAGGGGGAGCTACTAATAACAATTGTGGATTATTGGGGTACATTATTAAATATATTTCCATAAAACTCAAGTGCTCAATGATAAATGGCAGTAATTTAAAACAATCACTATGACTTGGATTTCCAGGTAGGCCAGCTTGCCGCCTTGTTAATTGTGAAATTTTCCAATCTGCGATAGCAGATATTGAGTCACATGGGACCATATCATCCATAAGAATTCTGCCGTTGTTCGATAAATGATTTAAACAATTCAATAAATCCCTACCAACTTGCCCTAACTCATGCGATCCGTCAATAAAAATAAAATCATAGAGTGTATTTTGGGGGAGCCTCTCAAAAAATTCATCAGATTTCAATTTAAATACTTCAACGTTTAATGGTAGTAACCTAGTATTGAAACGAGGAAATGGTTCGACTCCATGCTTGAGATTCACTTTTACTTGCTCAAAAGTTCCACCATTGAACATACCAATCTCTAGATAAGACTTGGTATGAGAGGTTACTAGATTGTTTATTCTTCTAGCTGAAGGAGACTTTGGTCGCATTTCTGATGGATTAAGAAGTTGCCTGGGTACTAAATGAAGTGTAATTAATCTTACGAATAGGTAAGAAATAGAACCACCCGCTTGTTTAAAATAGAGAAACTTGTGAGAAATATTCTTTATCCTCGACTTCAGATCCAACTATTCTCCTTTTTCTTGAACTAGTTTTTTAAATATGATTTATGAAAGAAAAGGTATTGTCTCATACCACCAATGATTATGTGTAAGCAAATATAATGAATTGCCTTGATTTATAATGTCGAATGGGGAGTGATTTCTCCAATTTAAATGTGGGTTTAGTCCTTCATTTACATAAACTAATTTTCCAAATAAACGTTCGTCATATGCATCATACTCCAACCCAGTTATGCTCTGAATAGCATCCCAATTACTTTGTAAGTAAGGAAGAGAATTTACTTGAAAGTTAATATCTCTATGGCAGGAAATTCCTTTGATATTGTAAATAGATGATAAAATGTAGTGCTCAGTTCTTAAAACCGATAGCGGATCTAAGCCGGTATAAGTGGCAAATTCTAAAAAGTTTGAGTGCAGTCCGATTTCAAACCCGTTTTTTTCTAGTTTTTGTAATTCAGTTACCAATCCATAAGACAGTGGATTGTATTCCGCTCCCATTACCCTGACAAATATACTGCTAGCGACACCTAGGTTTAATTCAATTTTGGCCATTGGGTACATTGAATGAGGATTTTTGTCCAGATCATGCCTTAATACTAATACCTTTCGCGTATTTGTGGCATCTTTCACAAAATCATTAACTGTTACAACATCGTACCCTGAATCTAATGCAGCTTTTATAATCTCCGAATATAACTCATATGTAAAATTCATTTATTCCACAAATCTTAAACATTGAAAAGCCTCAGCAAACTTTTTCCCTGATTGCCTTCCTCTAAGCTGTGCAATTTCCTGCAAAAATTCTGCACTACGGAATGATCGCACTTGAGATTTCAAACATTTATATGCAGCTAACTTTCTTTCTATATCAATTTCTCGATAATGGTTTGGCTTAAACAGTCCATTTATATTATGAGAATTATCCCATAAAACAACTTGTGTTTCCTCGTAGACAAATACTCTTGGGACAAAATAATTTAAGTCATGAGGCCTTAGAGCAACCATAGCGGCCCGATAAACTTCTTGATGATCTTGATTATAGGACGGATAGGGGATATATATCTCTTTCGGTTTTATAAAATTTATTGAATCTGTTATTCCTTGAATTAAATTTGTTACTTCATAATGATTAACGATATTGTCCAATATTCTATAATCAAAACCCAAAAGTTTTTGAGCGGCTTCTAACTCGTTAATTCTTTCTTGCCTTGGTACGATATGAAAGTCGTCTACGCCACACTCTAGTACAAAAGTTCTATCATCGATTGAGCCGCCGCATCCCAATACCTCATCGTCTATGTGTGGTGAAATTATCAATTTCTCAAACAAGTTTAACCTCCGCTTCTATTGTTTATCATGTAAATACTTTCGTGCGCTATATTCCAAAGCTAGTTCCTTAATCAGTTCTTCAATCTTTGGCGGTCTTATACTACCAATTAAACTCCATAACCTTTGATTCTGCTCAGGAAATTCTGTTTTAATCTGCCTATATATTTCTTCACTACCAGTGTATCTATTAATTATAATATCCTCGCGATTAAAATAAAATTGAAGATTTTTTAGTAATTCGTATTTTGAAATTTCATTTTCTGGAATCAAATGTAGAATTCTACTTTCGGGATAAACCGAATATTCAATCATTTTTCTAATTATCATTCCATAGTGAAAGGATGTAATTCCATTCCAAAATTGATTTGCGAATCCATTTAGTACCGAACCTTTTTTTTGACTCAAAAACCAGTTAAGCAAGGAATCATTTGAATTTAACTCATTTCCAATAAAGGAAGCTCGTAAATTCCAAAAATTATCTTGTAAAACTTCACCTAGGCTCTTACTTTTTCCGTAATCGTCAATTGCATCGTGCAAAGTACTTTCAGTTTTTAAGTTATTTGTTTTCCCTCTGAAAACGCAATCGGTAGAAAAGTGTATTATTCGAGTTTTACTATTAATACAATTTTTCGCTAACATTTTTGGAAACTCTGAATTTATTAAATACATTTTCGATACAGATATATTCTTTTGTTTTATCGCCCCTATTGCATTTATCACCACATCATAGTTACTAATATTATAAGAATTAGGTGAGGTTAGAAAATTTAGAACGTCTAATTCACGGAGTTTAATTCTTTTAGATTTAGAAAATTTCTGTGTCGTAGCTTTATCTCGCGTTGTGGCTGTAATTTCTATGCCATTTAACATCGATAATTGATGAAGTATCTCTGAACCAAGCACGCCTGTTGCTCCAAGTACTAGAATTTTTTGTGTCAAAATGTTTTCCTATTTTTTACATTTGATGAGTTTAATTGCTCAATTTGCGTTTTCAATGTTATTTTTCAAATACACTAGAAATTTGGATATTCAAATCTTGATTTGATATTGACGATACTCGGGTAGGAATATAGTTGGTCATATTCCCGAAATAATTTTTTCCCCAGCTTCCAGATTGAATTTTATGCGAATTTGAGGCACTTGAAGCTGGGAAAAAGATTCCGCCGTCTAAAATTCCAATTGTTTGAGAAAAAGTATGTGTTATCTTGTAAAAATCTTTTTCTGTAAAATTGTTAAGCTCTGCTAGCCGCTGAAACACTAACCGTAAAACCTCTAAGCGAAAAACACTAGGAAGTCTGCTATGAAGGTTTGAGAAATAAATCGGTGAGTCTTTGGATGATCTCAAAAATTCAGCCTTTTTATTAGTAACATCATCTATTAATGAAACTATCGATCGCATTTTTCGAAATGGTAAGTACCTTGCTTCTTTACTATACATAAATCGATTTTGCACTGAAAATTCTTGTACTCTCACACAATTAATTTTAGAGTTAGTGTCCAAAAATTCGACTACTTTTTTTAACTCAAGCATATTAAAATGTATATGATCAGATTCAACTATATATAGATATTTTTTACTTACTTTAGATATAGGACTCGATCCACTGTTTAAAAACCAGTGTAACGCACCCCAATATCCAATATTGTCATTAAAATTAATTACCGTAGTACCCTGAGGGTAGTTCTCTAGATCAATTTTAAGTTTAGATCCGTTATCAAGCACCCATAATTTACAATTTGTGTTTTCGAAAAAACTGGTAATGGACTTAATAACTTTTTTTGCAATATCGTACCGGTCTTGTGTCATGGAACAAAGTACTAACAAAACTTCGAGATTGTCTTTAACGTCAAATTTTATATCGTTGTTTGAATTCATATTAATTTTCGGTAAATTCAGCATCTGTAAATCTTAAGGTCCCAGATGAATCTTTAATAAAAGCATTTGGATAAGGAGTTTGCCTGCATCGAATTTTATTATACAAATCTCTAGTAGTAATTCCATCTGGTAAATTTATTTCTAATCTACTGTCCTCAGGTTTAAATCTTTTGAGGCCCGTTACTTCGTAGTTAGATGAACTTAATGGAACATTTGGGTACTTAGTCAATAGATTGATGATAAGTATCAACGAGGTAATAATCAACTCATCAAAAATCTCATTAATATTTCCTTTCAATGATAGGTCGATTTTTTCTATAACAGGCCCATTATCGATACTTGATGAGAATTTAAACAAAGAATTCTTTGTGTGCTCAACTCCATCCAGTATCTGATGCTGGATTGGTGAGCCGCCTGCATACATCGGTAAATCTGAGGGGTGGATTCCGCACACAAAATGTTTAGCTGTAATTGCGTCAGGTACTTTCCAGCTCCACCCAATACAAATAATTATATCTGGATCTATCTGGGTACTTTCAACCAATGAATCATGGTCAAGAGCTAACACAAATTCGTATCTACTGGTCAATTGCTTATCAGATGCTAAGCGCATATAAATCTGAAGTGCCCAGTCTCTGTATGCACATACAATCACTTTTGAGCGCATATGCTTCCTCTTGATACTAGGTTATTTCGAACAATTATACTCTTATTTATTGAAATTTTAAGTTATATAGTTCTACTCTTAACTAATACTTCAGTGGCGAGCTCTGTTTGGACCTATTTTAAGTGCAAAATAGGTCCAAATTTTTCTTGGAAAAATTGGCTTTATTAATCGCAAAATGTTTCTATCAATAGGCAAGAATACCCTTATTATATCCCTGCAAATAATCTTTATATTTCTTTTTTTTAACAATTTTTTTGTTTCTAAAAATTCTGCTATAGATTTACCTACTTCTTTATTTGTGCGAAAAAGTATTTCAATTGGAAAACTATTAATTAAATTATTAAGTTCGTTATTATACATAGCTAATTGCGGAACCTTCGGCAAGTCAATACTGAGCAAAATTGACTTAATATTAAATTGTTTTGCAATCAAAAAAATTTCTTTCAATAGAAAGAATTCACTACCTTCGATATTAATTTTTATATAAATATTAGAATTCATTTCAAGATTCTCTAAACAAAACTTTGAAAAAGTTACTACTTCAACTGATTCTGTTTGAGCCCAGTGTCGATTCTTATCTGAAAACAAGCTACCCCCCACTGAACCGGCTGCATAAAGTGTGGTTTCACCGCTAAAGTTTGACACTGCAATTTTATAAATACTGAGCCTAGAATCTCTAAATTTCTCAAGTTTTTTATAACCAAAACTTGAAGGTTCAATAGCTATTACTTCGTCAATGTCGTATATTGGCCGTAAAACTTCTTCTAAAGACTCTCCTATGTGAGATCCGATATCCAAAAAAATGTTTCTCATTTTTTACTACTTTTATTTGATAAAAAAATATTTCGGTATTTACTCAAGTAATAGATAAGGGCGTTGCCAGGCCTTTGTGGTACAAAACTTAGTACCAACCAATAAAAAAAATATATTTTAAGTGATCGATTTGCAGGCTGATGCATATTGGTGCGATATAATTGATAAAGACTTCTCAGACTATAAGAATAATTATACTTGTTACGTATATATCGCCAAATATACACATACGACTTCATTGTCTGAGATTTCAACATCCCTAAATTACTTATATTATAATTAAAAACTGGTTCACTTAGTTTTAAAAATTTTTGTTTTCCAAGGATAAGTCTGATATTCAAATCCCAGTCTTCAAGACCGAGTTTGAGATTTTCATCATAGCCTCCATACTGCTCAAACAAAAACTTAGGAAAAAACATGCAGTACGGAAGTTGATTTGAAAAAAGCTGTTCAAATCCGTTTGAGAAAGTTTTTTTCAATTTTATATTTTCTCCAGTTAATTTTATATCTGAAAAAATTACTGCGGCCTCTTTGGAAGATTTAAAAGCTTTAACCATTGAAGAAATCGCGTTAGAATCTAACCAATCATCAGAGTCTAAAAAGACAACATAGCTACCTGTTGCTTTTCTTATACCAGTGTTTCGCGCATTTGCTAGTCCTTTATTTTTTTGGGTGATTAGTTTGACATATGGATATTTTTTAACTTTTAATATTTGATTTAAAGTATGTATGTCGGTAGACCCATCATCCACAATAATTATTTCTTTATTAGTCCAATCTTGATTAACTAATGATTCTATTGCTTTATTAAGTGTAAGACCAGAATTAAAACAAGGAACGATAATGCTCACACTTTCTTGATGATTCATCTTAGGGAGTATCACAAATCGCCCAGATTTCACCCCAGTTTGTGATTAAAATCTTTGGAAGTAATTTAAACTGAATCACCTCATTACGAAACTCATCTAGTTTATGTTCAATTTTGTGATCATCGTCATTAAAGTAATTAATACCAAGTTTATCTCGAAGAGGTACTTGCCAATCTCGCTCGTAACTTGGAACCCGAATCAAATATTTTTTTGCTTTAGTACTCTTTTGGAGGGCAAGCATAAATTCAACTCTATGCTCTATATGCTCTAAAACATTTGATAAAACTATTACATCAAAAGTATTATTAAGACTTAGTTTAGTCGCATCACCCAAAATAAACTCAAGGTTTTTAGGATTCTGAGATACAATTGCTTGTTTTAGACGACCCTTATCATAATCTAGCCCAATTACCTTTGAGTTTGGCTTATTTTGTGCGATTGACCTAGCGAGCGCACCGTAACCACAACCAACATCTAATACAGTTTCTCCATCATTAATATTCTTTACAAAAAATGCATGGTAGTCCGTTAGATAGTGCTTAGGATGTTCACCTTTACCAAATGCCAAAGCACGATTATTGATTATTTTTTCTAGATCATCTTTCAGATTGAAAAGTTTTTTTAGATCTTTTTCTGGGTTTGTACTATATGTGTTTGCTAAAGTTAATGTTTTCCATACAATAAAATTTAATTTGCTAGGAAAAGCGTTTGTTACCAGGTTAAGAATGACTAAAATCTTCAATGTAGCCTGTTTAAATAAATGCGAAAAATTGTTAATTAACATAACGCCCAAATACAGCCCTGTGCTTATCAATCCAATTTTCTAAATTGAAATTTTCAACAGCTCTTGATCTAGCTGCAGTAGATAATTTTGCATGAGAGGACATTACCTCATACATGGCTGCTGATACTTTTTCTGGATCAGGGGCTTTTGGGACCATCGACCAATTCTGTTCCATGTTTATTCCTATCCCGGCATCCTTACCTACTAGCTCTTGCACTCCACCTGTATCAGAATAAATTATCGGGAGGCCACAGGCCATTGCTTCTATGACTACATTGGGGGAGGCATCCATATACTTAAGCATTACATATGCGTCAGAGTTATTGTATATCTGTGGTGCCTCAGCTTGTGTATATTTACCAATAATTTTAACTCTATCTTTGATGCCTAGATCACTAATGAGAGAGTTAGTCATGCTAGCTACCAACTTATCTGAGATCCCTGCTAATACTAGTTCAATGTCCTTTTCTTTTTTCTGCAGTATGGATATGGCTTTCACGGCTGCTTCTATACGGTAAAATAATGAACTTGTTAATTTACCTGAAACAAGAAATGTAAAATTGCTTTTACTACTTCGGCTCAACGGTCTAAATTTGGATATATCTACAGCGTTATAAAGTATTTCGCCTGGACCCTGCCTCTTACCTAAGAATTTTTCTGCTGAGTATTGACAAAACTTTGATTGCCAAAAAACAAAATCGGAAGTCAGATACGCAGGCTTTAACTTATTATTTTGATTCTCCCAGCCTGGACCATACCACCCAAGGGAAAACACACCATTCTGGTTTAGGACAATTGGAATATTTTTTTTCTTTATAGAATGTAAAGATTTTTCTGATAAATAAGGAGCGTTAGACAGACAATATACTAGATCAATTTTGTGTCTGAATTCTGGAAAGAATTCTTTAAGTCTACTGACCTTAACTAGTGGACCGCCTAACTCACCTTTACGCGCCCCACCATAATAAACTTTGAAGTCTAAGTGATTATCGTTGTTTTTCTTAATAAAAATAGTAAGTAAGTAATTATAAAATTTCCATAGGATTCTTATTAACTTTTTATAACTTATCATATGCCTAAGAGTTTAACAGTTGCTTATACACTTTTAAATGTTCTTTAGCTGTTTGACTATAATCTATTTTATCAATGACTTTAGTTTCATTTTTAATTTGAGATAGCAGGCTTTTTGCTTTAATCATTTTATTTAATTGTATAGCAATTTTCTTGGAATCGAAATCTGAAAAAATTCTATTTTTATCCAAAAGGTCATACGCCATTCCAACTGGTGTTGAAACTACCGAAATTCCACTCGCTATAGACTCAACCAGCCCCTTTGGCCCACCTTCTTCACGTGACGTAATTAAATACAGGTCAAGTGCATGGTAAAAAATTGGCATACTAGGGTAATCATCTACTCTGAAATGTTTATAATCTATTCCGAGCTTTTTTAAGCGCCCCTTTGTATATCCTCTTGAAGGCCCTGTTAGTAAGACGGTTACCTTATTGGTTCTGGAAATAATATCTAAAACCTCTACAAAAATATCAGGCCCTTTTATATATTTTGGTTTATTGCCAGATTTCCAGCCAATACCATCTTTTTGAAAGGATCCAACTACAAACGCATCTTGTGGTATTCCTAATTTGTCTCTAGCTATTAACTTCATATGATGGTCACGTCTATAAAATAATTTAGTATCAACACCTATAAATATTTTTTTTATTTTATTTTTTGGGATACCCCAATCTATTAATCTCTTATAAATTATAGAATTTGCAACTAAAATTACACTAATTCTTTTATGATTACTTATAAAATCTTCAATATGTTTTGCTACATCGGGACCATCCTCGTGTTTGCCATGGTAAAAATTAACTATTACTTTAGATTCAGGTGGTATTAAATCTCTCCATATCTCCCACATGTATTGGGAACCAAAATGAATTATTTGACTTTTTACTAAATGCACTTTGTGTGTGACTATCATGTGATGGGCTTTAGTGAATGAATTTATTTGATTTGTTATAGATTTACCATCCCAATAAATAGCCCAATCCTGTTTCTCGCAGATATAAGTAATTTTTGAGTCAATACTTTTTATTACGCCCATACTTACACCAAATACAAGAGCCTTCCGAAAGTAAAATTTAACTTGTTCTACTAGTTTCAAATAAAGTGATTTAAAAAATTTCACTTTGCCCCATCTCTGAGTTAGGTCAAGATAGGATACTAGCAGGGACGTGATATCTTTAGTTTGATAAAGGAAAAAGCGTGAATCATTCATTAATTTTACAAAAATCTATACTAATCATTTCTGACAATTTATAGTAATATACTACATGAAAAGGAGTCATCTTGGTTAATGTCAACAACAAAATTTTAATTTTTGGCGGTACTGGTTCACTTGGTCAAGCATTAATACGGAGATTAGGAAATGATAATCGACTATTTCTTTTTTCTCGTGATGAAGCAAAACATTGGACTATAAAAAATAAGCTTAAAGAAAATCAAAATGTTAGTTTTATAGTAGGTGACATACGAGATAGAGATCGAGTATTAAGTTCAATTATTCAAACTCGTCCTAACATAATTATTATTGCCTCAGCTCTTAAACAAATTGATACCTGTGAGGTTGCCCCTTTTGAAAGTGTCCAAACAAACATAATTGGTATTCAGAATGTAGTTAAATCAGTAGTTGATAATTACGAGAAGCTTTCGGAACTTAAATCTGTGCTTTTGGTTTCAACGGACAAGGCATGTGCGCCAACAAATGTTTATGGTATGTGTAAATCTATTTCGGAGCGGATCATAACAAGTGCCGAGTCATACTTAAGAGGTCCTAAATTTATTGGAGTTCGGTATGGAAATGTTTTAGAGTCTAGAGGGTCCATTATTCCTTTATTTAAGCACCAGGTTGAGTATCAGTCTCATATTACAGTAACTAATCCTGAAATGACGCGATTTATAATGACCTTAGATGAAAGTATTGATTTAATTGAGGCAGCATTAATGGATGCTTCACATGGAGAAATATGGTTACCGAAAATTGTTTCGATGCGCATTTTGGATTTGGCAGAAATCTTTGCAGCGAAATATAATAAAGAAATCAAAATTATTGGTAGCCGCCCAGGAGAAAAAATTCATGAAGACTTAATCAATGAGACTGAATCAGTTAGGGTAAGATTTGAAAATGATTACTATAAAATGGAGCCAATTCTGAAAAATTCTGCCAACTTTACTACTACAGCTTTTACCCTGTCTTCTTCGCAGAATTTGCTAAGTAAGGTGCAATTACACGACTACTTGGAAAAGATTGGTATTTTTAGCAGATCTCTTGATTCATTTATCGGGAGAAGTATTGAAGAAATTGAGATAAAATCCTAGAGTGAAGTACCCGTTATTCAAGATACATATCGATAAGAATGAAGCTTTAAATGAAATTGATAGAGTTTTTGACTCTGGGTATATCAATGAAGGAATTACGGTAAATCTATTTCGAGAGAAATTGGTGAATTTCCTCGGAGTTGAAAATTTAGTATTGACAAATAGCTGCACTAGTGCACTTACTATAGCTCTAAAAATTAGCGGTGTGGGTCCCGGAGCAGAAGTTATAACTACCCCAATGACTTGTATAGCTACAAATACACCTATTATTAATTTAGGTGCAAATATTGTTTGGGCAGATATTAATTCAATAGAAGGAAATATTGACTACAGAGACGTTGAAAAAAAAATATCTAAAAATACCAAGGCAATTGTTTATGTTGATTGGGGTGGAACTCCTGCACAACTTGAGGAAATTCATAGGCTAGGTTTGTTTTACAAAATTCCGGTGATTCAGGATGCTGCTCATGCCTTTGGAGCAAGGTGGGACAATCAGCCTATTTCAAATTTTGCAGACTTTACGTGTTATTCCTTTCAAGCGATTAAACATTTATCTTCTGGGGATGGGGGAGCTATTGTTACTAATAAAGCCGTTCATAATAACTACGCAAGAAAACTTAAATGGTTTGGTTATGATAGAGATGAAGTTAAAGATGAAAGTGGAGAATGGAAAGGACAAAAATGGGATGCCGATATAAAGGAAGGTGAAATTGGCTATAAATTCAACATGAATAATATCGCAGCTGCAATTGGATTGAGTCAATTAAATCACATTGAATCTATACTCAACGCGCATAGAAGTAATGCAGAGATTTATGCAAAATTTTTTAAAGAATCAGAATTTATTACGCAATTAGATGTCCCACAGAAAGCGCTCTCTAGTTTTTGGGTGTTTACCTGTTTGATTTCAGAATTTGTAGATCGTGATAAATTGCTATTTCTGTTAAATAGCGAAGGAATTGGAGCTGGATTAGTTCATCTACCAAACGATAATTATTCAGCATTTTCAAAATTCAAATCTTTTTTACCTCAAACTAGAAAATTCCAAGATACACAAATTTCTTTGCCATGTGGCTGGTGGTTAACAAATAAGGACTGTGAATTTATTGCAGAAAAAACACTTGAAGCCATAAAAAGTTTATTACGATGATTTCCTTTTTTATTGGAACTTTATTTAATGGCGAAGCAGAATTCGAAGAGCATACAAATGCTATAAAAACTCAGGTGAATGTAAATTATAAACATCATGTTATAAAAAATCTATCTGAGTATAAAGCTCATCAACAATTATTTCTCGATTGGGAGAAAAATTCTGTAAACTTCGATTTTTTTGTGAAAATAGATGCTGACACTATATTAAACAGAAGTAATGCATTAGTCGAAATAGCAAGTTTGTTCGATGACCCTCAGGTAACTGCCGCGCAAATAAGGCTTTTGGACTATTTCTCTAATTCATTAATTCCCGGACTAAACACTTTTAGTCCTAAAGTTAAGTTTAGGAGGAAAGCCAAAAGATTATTTCCAGACATAGTTGATTATAATCATCTTAAAATCCTAAAAGTTAAGGAAACGCAATCTCTTGAACCAATTGGATACCACTGTCTCAACCCAAATCAAAGGCAATCTTTTTATTATGGTTACCATAGAATGTTGAAAGATCAACATAACATCTTAAAACTAGTCGCTAATGAATGGATAGCACATCAAGATGAATCTAGATTATGGGCATTATTTGGAGCTCAAGCTGCAGAGAGATCTATGCTGCCGAAGAGTTTATTTAGTAGTAATTTCATAGAAAGGGCGTACCATCATCAAATAAATTTAATAACACCTAAATTTGAAAAATTTGTTAATAGGGTGTTAAACCATGGATAAACTATTCGTATTGGATTTTACAAAAAGATTAACAGTAAAGTTAATTTCCGATAAAGATTTAGAAGAAGCAAGATTGTTGCACAATGAGCCAAGTGTTCTAAGTAAACTACGAAATACTAATAAGGTCACCGTAGAAATGCAGCTTAATTGGTTTAAATCCTTAAATGATTCACAAACTTCATTCAGATATATATGTCGTAGTAAAGAAACAAGTGATTTGGTTGGAGTATTTCGTGTGGACAATCTAGATTTCGATAATAGGAGTGTTATGATAGGCTTAGACATCTCAGAAAAATTCCGTAGACAAGGATTTGCTACTGAAATTTACACTTTTTTTATTGATTATTTTTTCATTAGAGCTAAATTAAATCGAATTTATCTTAATACCTTGGAAAGCAATATACCTGCACGAAAACTCTATGAAAAATTAGGTTTCACTATCGAGGGAAAGCAAATATCCGCAATTATGAGATACAACAAAACAGTTGATCTGGTATGTTATTATAAATTGAATAACAATCCAAACTAAATGCAACTTTATATGCTTAGTTTTTTGACCTTCACCTTGAGAATTTAAAATCAAAAAAATGAAAATAGCATTTAATCTCAAGCCTATACCGGGGCCGATGGGTGGCGGTAATTCCTTTTTAAATTCGATGCTTAGTGGTCTTGTGTCTAAAGGGCATAAAGTCTTTTTTGACCTAAATTGTAAAGAATTGGACATAATTTTAATCCTCGATCCTAGATGGAATCATTCGAATTGCGCCTTTACGACAAGAGATATTTTAAGATATTTGGGGCGTGGAAACCAAAATACACTCATCGTACATAGAGTTAATGAGTGTGATGAAAGAAAAAATACAAATTTTATGAATAAAAAACTCCGGCAAATAAATTATCTTGCTGATTCAACTATTTTTGTCGGTCAATGGTTACTAAATCTTGATTTACAGAATCCGAAGAGTTTTCATGGACTAGACAAGGTGATTAAAAATGGTGTAGATAAATCAATTTTTAACAACAGTAATTTTCAACCATGGCTTGGGAATGAAGTATTAAAAATTGTAACACACCACTGGAGTGATAACCCAATGAAAGGATTTGATATTTACGAGCAATTTGATTTGTTATTGAGTAAAGAAAATTTTCGTAATAAATATTCATTTACATATATAGGAAATCTACCTAAAAAATTTGAATTTAAAAATTCTGCATATATAGAACCACTTTACAGTCATGCATTGGCTAAAAAGTTAAAAGAACACCATGGTTATTTAACAGCATCAATAAATGAACCGGGTGGTAACCATCAAAATGAAGGAGCGGCATGTGGTCTTCCACTTTTGTATAGAGATAGCGGTTGTTTACCGGAATATTGTGAGGGTTATGGAGTTATGTTTAATGAGAATAATTTTGAGCTAAAATTAACTGAATTTTATAATAATTACAGTAAGTATTCAAAAGTAATGGAATATTATCCGCACACTTCTGATACAATGATTGAGAATTATATTAGTCACTTTGAGTTACTGCTTGAGAAAAAAAGCTTTATTCTAGGAAAAAGGCAAATCTCTCGGCTAAATAAGGCTGTATTACGTCTACGCTTTCCAATGTAAAACTTACTTTTTTAAAACTAATCCTTAATAGTTTTTTAAAAGTAACTCTTAGTTTAGATTCCTATATTTTTAAATAGCTTTAGCACACGGTAAAAGTTATTTATTTTTTGCCGCTCTTTTTAATCTATCATTTATGCCGACCGCAATATCTTGGCCAGTGGGTGGTATTACATATATGCTTTCAATATTTCTTTGATCAGCTAATCTAAATGCACTATAAAGTTGATTTGCATATTCTTTATTATCTCTTGGGGAGGCCAATCTAATTACTCCCTCTGGTGTTGTGATTGAAGCAAGGGCAATTAAGCCATCGCCTTTAGTCGGTTGTCCATTTAATATTATTCTAGCTTTGGGAGAATAATGTAAATCCATTAATCCAGGAGTTCTAACTTTATTCATATTGACGCTATTCAAATAACTTACCTGTGTACCTAAAACTAGCTCTACCATTTCCTTAGTAATTCCACCTGGTCTCAAGATATTTGGTACGGCCTGCATACAGTTAATTATCGTAGACTCAATACCAACTGCTGACTTACCGCCATCCAATATAAGATCTGACTCTGATAGATTTTTGCCAATTTCAAGCTCAACTGCTTCCGCTGTTGTCGGGGACACTGCCCCAAACTTATTTGCACTTGGCGCAGCAACTCCAAGTCCTCCTTTTGACTCAAATTCCTTCAGCAAAGTTAATGCGATGGGGTGTGATGGCACTCTAAGCCCAATATTTTTTTGACCTCCCGTTAGATAATCAATTTTTGGTTGCGCGCTTGGTAAAATTAAAGTCAGTGGTCCGGGCCAAAAAGCTTCAGCCAGGTTGAGCGCATATTTTGGAATATTATCTGCCCAGCTACTTAGCAAATTAATTGAGGAAATGTGTACGATCAATGGGTGATTACTCGGCCTACCTTTAACTTTATAAATTTGAGCAACTGCCTTTTCATTGTACGCATCTGCCCCTAATCCATAAACAGTTTCAGTAGGAAACGCAACTAGTGCGCCTTGTAAAAGAGAGTTCGCCGCATTTCTTATTTCATACCCACTACAATTCCACACCACCCTCATACCACTAATTGTCGCATTACCAGCCTCGAGTAATTTCGGCCAGGCTCGAATGAGTTTTGCCTTCAGGTATCGACCCGATACCCTTACCTCTCAGCTGTCCCCATCGTCTAGTGGCCTAGGACGTCGCCCTTTCACGGCGTTAACACGGGTTCAAATCCCGTTGGGGACGCAAAGGGGGTAGGAAGATATTCCTAATCCTTTTGAGCTGGCCCAGTAGCGCAGTTGGTTAGCGCGCCGCCCTGTCACGGCGGAGGTCGCGGGTTCAAGTCCCGTCTGGGTCGCGATTTATTTAGTTTCTGATTGAATTAAATTATCATGATTGGCTGAGTAGCTCAGTTGGTATGAGCGAACGACTGAAAATCGTTAGGTCGCCGGTTCGATCCCGGCCTCAGCCACAAAAATTTTCTAAATTATTCATCCTTGGATCTTAAGAAAATTATAAAAAGCGATATCCAGAATATAAATGCAATTACCGTAAATACAATTTCGGAATTAATACTTACATTTGAAACTATGACAGCAAAAAAACCATAGAGCGCTGAAAGTAACCATAGAGTCATAGCCGCAACTTTTCTGCTTATCCCATATCTTATTAATCTATGGGATAAATGATCTTTCCCTCCTTGGAAGGGTGATACTCCCCTTCGTAGCCGAGAGAAAACTGCAACTGTTGTATCAAGAATTGGAATTGCTAGCAAAAGAATTGGTATTGCAAAAGAAGTTATTGAATTATCAGTAGTTGGCTTAAACCTAACAGTTAGTGTTGCAATTAATACACCCAAAAATAGTGCGCCGGCATCTCCCATATAGATTCGAGCAGGAGTTCTATTCCAAATTAAGAATCCAAGAGTAGACCCTGCTAATACAACGGATAGAGCAGCAATAAAGTATTGATCACCAGTTATGGCTAAATAGGTAAGTGAAATTGCAGTAATTGCAACAGTTCCAGCAGCGCCGCCATCTAAATTATCAAAGAAATTAATTGAGTTACATATTCCAACAATCCATAAAACTGTGATTGCAACATCTAATTCGGTGACACCAGTTGGGTTTCCAATGTTCTCGTTAAATACCAAAATAATTGCAACAATTAGCCCCGCAATGCTCTGTCCAATAAACCTCGGTAGGGGGTTTAGACTTTTTATATCATCCCACAATCCAACTAAACCCATTGCTACTGCGGGACCAAGCACAGATGTTGCAAGCCAAAAATTACTCCAGGTAAATCTAGAAGAGATTAATGCGAGGTAAGAAACAAGTACTACCCCAATAATTATTGCAACGCCTCCCAGATATGGAACTGGTTTTTTATGTGACTTATGGGCAGAGTTAGGGCGATCTAGGACTCCTTGTGCGATAGCAATTTTGCGCATTAATGGCGTTAGTAGACCTACTAATACATAAGAAATAACAAAAAGAAAAAAGTAATCAACTTGTGAAATAGCCATTAGAAACTCTTAGTAATTATGCCGAACCTGCTTTTCGCCTGTGCATTTTTGGAGCAGCCCCGCCAGTTTGACCGGCTCCGATTTTAGAACCAGAACTTGGACCACCAGATTTACCGCTATTACCACCTTTTTGTTTTTTGGCGAGCGCCTCAAGCATCTTTGCCTTTACATCATTACTTTCTTTTTTAGAAGTTTCTTCATACATTTAATTTCCACCTGACTGATTTGATGATGTATTTGATGTAATTGTTTTTAGTAACGCTTTAACTTCAGACTCTTTATACCTGCGGTGTCCGCCAAGGGTTCTAATTGAGGTTAACTTACCGGCCTTTGCCCATCTAGTAACTGTCTTTGGATCTACCCGGAAAAGAGCTGCAACTTCAGAGGGGGTTAACAGATTTTCTTGGCCACTGAATGAAAGATGAGAGATATTACTTAGATTCATTTCCTTATCCTCCATCTTTCATCCTAAAGTAAATTTACTGCAGATTGTCTGATTTAAACCTTATGGGCTAAGTATCCCTTTAATTATATTTAAGGACAAGTACTTAATTTGCCTTTAGGTTGCAGATTCCAGGGCCGATACACGCCGCCAGCGTGATACCAATCTTTCATACCCGCGCCCAGCTAAAGCACCATCACCTGAGGCAAGCCCGGCAATTGAGGCTGTCACATCCTCAACCGATGTATCAGCATCTAATCCAGCCTCCCCATTTTCAATTAACTGCTTATTTAAATATGTAGCAAGACCGCCGTAATCCAACTCAAGAATAGATTTGCCATCAAAAATCTCAAGCCAGGCTAGTAGCTCTGCTACCTCACCTTCAACTGCGCCCTGCCCAAATGCACCAAGGACTGCCTGGTGGGTAAAGGTGCAGCGAGTTTTTGCATTAGCAATTGATGTTCTAAGAATTGTGAAGTGTCCATCTTCATTTACTCCACGTAATCGCTCATCAGGAGTAAATAATGCAAACCATCTAGGTGGAATGCTCCAGGTTGAGGTGAGAATATGTGAGACCTTATCCTCAACAATATCTATGGAGCTCTTAATTGAATCCTCGATAGTTTGTGGAATAAAAAACTTAATTACAGATTTGGGAAGAGTATACTTAAAATCCTCTAGCGCTGCCCAACATCTAGCAGCTGTTGACCAAGGTGCAACATATCTTTTTCCCTCATGCTCTAGTAGGTGAGCACCATCTGGTTTTAAATTTGCTGGCTCACTTGAAATACTTCGCTTTAAAGATCTAACCTGCTCATCCCAGCCAGTAGATGAGGTGATTGTAAGCTGTGACCAACGTAGTTGATCTGCGGGCTCAAAGGAGTCAATTGGTTCATAGACTCTTAATGATGCAACATATGGGGTTGGGCGCATTACCTAACCGTACTACTTAAGTTAATAGGGTAAATACATTTTATCTGCAGTGTAACCACAAGTATTTTTGTAATTACTTGTAATCCTCATCCATATAACCATCATCATCTTGGGAGGATTTCTTATTAGGTAGCTCACCATGAAGCTCCTTTGCCAATCGCTCTAAATCCATATCCTGATTTGAGTACTTAAGATCTCTAGCCACCTTAGTTTGCTTAGCTTTTGATCGGCCACGTCCCATAGGTGGGCCTCCTTCACAAGTAAATACGCTTCTGTCGTAGCGGTAAAGATTATCTAATCAACCCTACTTTTAGCCAAAATATTTCAAGAGCCTTACCCCACAGGGTATTTCTGTGAAAGCTGGTCAAATACCGAAGATAGATCACTTGCTACTCCAGAGGCTGAGATCTGGCCTGATTTCACTAGCTCTGCCCACATCTTGGGGTTACTTCGCAATTGGAACAATACCTGGGCACTCATCTCAACGGTATTTGGTGGGGTTCCTCTTTTGTGTTTACCGCCTGCTACGCATTGAATCGCACCATATGGTGGAATGCGAAGCTCAACAGATTTTCCAGGTGAGATCTTTTTTATTAGATCCAAAATCTCTTTAACAGATACTGAAACTTGTGGATCTTTTTTCATAAGAAATAATCCACTTAAATTACGAGACAGAGTTACTTACTAACCAAGGGTAATTAGGTTTAGTTAGCGAGTGCTTACCGACCTCGTTTGCAGAGATTATTTTGCATTGCAGATTCAGCATCAGTAATACCCTTAACCAAATCATCAATATCTTTCTTCTCCTGGCCACCTAATGCGTTACCTAGTTCAGTCAAAGTCTTATATCCGTAGATACTTGCTTGGGTCAGCATTAACTCTTCAGCATCCTTTAATTGGACTAAAAGTGTTTGAGCTTGTCTACATGTACTTAACATCCAAGTTAATTTTGTTGGAGTTACATACGGATTTCTACCACAAACATAATTTTTACTTCCAACCTTTGTCTTTAAGCCAGATTTTTTACAAGAGACACCATTTTTAACTGTGGCTGCATTTGCCGTAACGGCAAAGGAAGTTGTGGCTAAAAATAATCCAAATGCTGTGGCTACTACTGCTGCTCTTGCCTTATTTGAAACTTTAACCATTTTACTTCTCCCTTGTTGAGTTTAACTTTAAAACTGGCGCCTGGGTCCTGTTATGCATCGGAGAGTACCTCATCCGGAGTTTACTATAATGTCTTTAATTGATTTAGGTTAAAGATATGGTGAAAGCAATAGAAAATTGCCCCGATTAGCTTAGATATCTCTGTGAATATCTCACCATAATGGTGGGTCCTAACGTAATAAACCTAACTAGCAGACTTAAATCAAGCTTTGTAGTTCAACCTTTGAGATTTGCCCCCTCGTAACCTTTCTTATCTCATCTGCCACCATTTGGGATTGCTCAATTGCACTTCCGGCAAAATCTGCTGGGTTTTTAATTAACTCATTTAACTGCTCGATCGATAGTGGAAAATTCCTCTCACTACTTAATGACTTAAAGAAATTACCTGCCGTATTTGTAGTGGCATGCTTTTTAATCAACTCATGGGCCACCTCTCTACCCATACCTGCCTTTACACAACTCATAAGAATTAGTGAGGTAGCTAAAAATGGCAATTGCTCAGTAAGTTCATTACTGATATTTTCTTCAAAGATACCAAACTCAGTAAGAATAGTCATAAAGGTGTGAAGTAATCCATCTGCCACATAAAAGGCATCTGGGATAACAACTCTTCTAACAACAGAGCAAGAGACATCGCCTTCATTCCATTGATCTCCTGCTAAATCAGAAGCCATCATGGTGTAACCACGAAGTAAAACCATCATGCCATTAATACGCTCAGATGATCTTGAATTCATCTTATGAGGCATTGCAGATGATCCCACCTGTCCTGCTTTAAATCCTTCACTAGCTAGATTAGAGCCAGCCATTAATCTAATTGTTGTTGCCATCGATGATGGGGCAGATGCAATCTGTAGTAATTTCGATACCACCTCAAAATCAATTGATCTTGGATAAATCTGACCAACACTTGTTAATGTATTTTCAAAACCAAACTCTTTTTCAATTGCATCCTCTAACTTTTTTAATTCTTTACTACTTCCTAAGGCTGATATGCCATCTTGGCCACTTCCAACTGGACCCTTTAGACCACGAAGTGGCAATCTGCTTATTAACTCTTCTAGTGCAGATAAGGAAAACAATAACTCTTGGGCGCAGCTAGCAAATCTTTTACCTAAGGTAGTTACTTGAGCTGCAACATTGTGGCTACGGCCAGTGATGTAGGTGTTTTCATACTTGGTGATATTTTTTTCAAGTAAAAACAAGGTCTCAAGTGTTCTTCTTCTAATTAGATTAAGGCCATCTCTAATGGCAATTAACTCAATATTTTCAGTTAGATCCCGACTTGTCATACCGATATGGATCTTCTCGCACTTAGCTAGATCATTAAACTCCTCAATTCTTGCCTTAACATCATGGCGATTTTGTTTTTCTCTTGCCTCAATTGAGGCTAAATCAATATTATTTATTACCTTTTCGTAAGCTGAAATATCACTATCGGTAATTGGTAGCCCTGCTTTTTTCTGTAATCTTAAAATAGTAATCCAAAACTTACGCTCTGCAATTATTTTATTTATTGGATCAAAGATTGCCACCATCTCTTTGGTGGCATACCGAGTTGCTAAGACATTTGGAGTTGAGTTTGAAGTAGTACTCATTTGATTAGATCCCTCACCACAATAGTTTCATCCCTACCTGGGCCTACGCCAATTGCACTAATTGGAGCACCAGAGACCTTCTCTAAATACTTCACATACTCTCTAGCATTTACTGGTAGATCATCAACTGATTTTGCAGTCGAGATGTTTTCTTTCCAACCTGGTAGGTACTCATAGATTGGCTTTGCATGGTGAAAATCTGTTTGAGATGCTGGT